>ULSA01014918.1_pt1 | contig 10105 bp, 8 predicted proteins | sample 1955951 | NCBI WGS metagenome assembly ULSA01 (sample SAMEA4835697, study PRJEB28245) | human gut metagenome | biome: gut microbiome; material: fecal sample | place: Denmark | collected 2008 | reverse complement strand
CTGCCATAGCGGTCATATTCGTCTGGCTGCCCTATGACACAATGTCATATCTGCAGAAGGTGGCGGCTGTTTTTATCTGCTACAATCTCCTGCAGTGCTTCTATCCCTTCTTCCAGCAGGCGTATACCGACCTTGCAAACGTCATATCGCCGAACTCCCATGAGCGTACCGATATCGTTTCGGTCTCGTCCATTATCTATTCCATGGCGCCCTCGCTCACCGGTCTGTTCGTACCGATGCTCTCAACTCTCACGGGCGGTCTTAACTCCATAACCACCTACCGTATAATTCATCCCATCGTCGCCATAGTCGGACTTCTTCTGTCCTATATTGCATACGCCGGAACGAGAGAGAGAATAATCGTTGCGGAGAGCCACGTTACCCAGTTCAAGTTCTCCGACGCATTCCGCGCCGTTGCAAAGAACAAATATTTCTGGATAACCTCCCTTGCGGGCTGGCTCGGCTTCCTTGAGGGCGCGGTCGGCGTTATCATCGGCTGGACCTTCATCTATGCCTACCCCAACAGAATGGCGCTCTACGGCATTGCTACAACGCTCATAGGCAACGCGGCGCTTTGGGCCATGCTTCTGTGCCCCGTGGCGATAAGAGTTATAGGCAAGAGAAACCTGCTCATTTGGTGCAACGTCACAAACGTCCTGCTCATCGGTTTGCTCTATCCCCTTTACAACAACATCCCCGCTCTGATAATTCTCTATTATCTCAACGGATTCGTCAACTCTTTTTCAATAGTCTACACCCCGGGCATAAACGCCGATATGCGTGACTATCAGCAGTATTTCACCGGCGAGCGCATCGACGGAATGTTCGGCGCCGTCGGCATAATCGGCTCGTTTATCGGAATGTTCACCGGCATGGTGCTCCCGATCATCTATCAGATGCTCGGCCTTGAGGACAACTACGACGTGCTCGAAGTCGCTTCGTTCAGAGAGGATATGTTCGACGTGCTCATCGTCGCCGCAGTAATCGGCGCGGCGCTCAACTTCGTCCCATATATCTTCTACGATCTGACCGAGACAAAGCAGCGCGGCATAGTCAAGGTGCTCAAGATTCGCGCGATGTTCGAGGACTACGGCAACGGTATTCTCCGCGACGAGAGTATCGTTGAGGCAATCGATATAATCGACGAGGCCAACCTTCTCTATAAGGACAGAGCCCTCATGACCACGAAGGACGACATAAACAAGGCCAAGAGGCTGCCCGCAAGAACTCCCGAGGAGAAAGAGTTCAGGAAGAACGAAATCAAGCGACTGAAAGCCGCATACAAAGAATTCAACGCTCAGAACAGAGACATAAAGAAGGATCGCGTCAGCAAGGCGAAGGCTATGCCCGGCGGCACCAAGGAGGAGCAGGCGGCGAGAAAAGCCGAGAAGGCGGCGAGAAAAGCTGCAATAAAGGCAGCGAAGGCTATGCCAAAGGGCACCGACGCCGAGAAAGCGGCGAGAAAAGCCGCGATAAATGCAGCGAAGGCTATGCCCAAGGGCATCGACGCCGCGAAGGCGGCAAGAAAGGCCGCGATAAAGGCCGCGAAGAAAGAAAACAAGGAGCTCAACAAGCTCAACGCGGACATCTCCGTGTGCGATTTCATCATCGACGAGATGAACAAATACAACACCCTGCGTATCAAGAAGCAGGTCGAGCGTTCCCGAGCGCTTGAGGCAGCCGGATACAACGGAATCTTTGATTACAACAAAGAGATCATGGCCGAGGCAAAGGCTCTGCCGAGATCCACTCACGAGGAGCGCGAGATTCGCAGCGACGCCATAGTCCACGCCCGCGCACTCAAGAACGCAAGAAAAGCCATGATCAAGTTCTACGGCACGCCCGACAAGATAGTCGAGCCCTCCGAGGAAGCCTTCAAGGCCGCCGAGGCTCTGCCGGAAGATACCTTCTCGCATCAGGTCGCAAAGAAAAAGACCGTCAAGAAGCTCGTCAACGAGAAATCCAAGTACATCAGAAGCGTTAAGCCTCTTCTCGACGCAAGACGCCAGCTGACGGAAAAAGAGAACTACGCGCATCTTGATGATATACGCGAGAGATACAACGACGCGAAAGCCCACACCGACGCCGAGTACGAGGCGCGCAGAATCGAGATCGAAAGGCTCGAGGAGGAGCGCAAGGCCGACATCGAGCGCAGGAAGCAGGAGCGCATGGCGAAGAAGAACGGAAAGTGAGGAAACGACGATGAAAAAATTCACTAAAATAACGGCTATCGTTGCTTTGATGCTCGTCGTCTGCCTCTCTTTTGCAGGCTGCGACAATCTCGGCAAAACAATACTCTCTGCTCTCTCCCTCGACGTCACGGTAAACGATCCCGCGCTCGTCAAGGTTGAGGACATACTCGACAAGAAAGTCAAAACCGAATCCGTAAAGAACGGAAGCTTTGTCTATACACTGTATACGGACAACACCGCCTGTGTCACAGACTACACCGGAAACGATTCCGTCGTCTCCATACCCGCCGAAATAGACGGCGCGAAGGTCGTCGGTCTCGAGAACAAGTCTCTCAAGGGCAGCAGCTCGCTCAAGGAGCTTATTATCCCCGACTCCGTTGAGGTAATCGGCAACTATGCGGCGATGTACTGCGACAATCTCGAAAAGGTCACGATAGGCAAGAACGTCAAGCACATCGGCATAAGCGCTTTCGAGGGCTCGCAGGAGAACACCTACACCGGAAAGAGCAAGCTCAAGACCGTCATTTTCAACGGCGCACCCAAGACAATTTCCGAAAAGGCCTTCTACTTCTGCTCCGCGCTGACCGAAATAGTCCTGCCCGAGGGTGTTGAGACTATCGGCGAATGGGCATTTGCAAAATGCTTTAGCGCGAAGAGAATTATCATTCCCGAGGGCGTGAAAAAAATCGATGACCACGCATTCCTCAAATGCACCGGCGCTGTTGAGGTATCGCTGCCCGGCACGCTCGAATGCGTCGACATAAGCACGTTCTACCGCTGCTCCTCACTTGAGAAGCTCACCCTCGGCGAGGGCATAAAGAAAATTGAAAAGGGCGCGTTCGAGGAGTGCAGCGCACTCAAGACCGTTACACTGCCCGAGAGCCTTGAGAAGCTCGGCAAATATGCATTCTACAACTGCTACGGACTTGACGAGATAACCGTTCACTCCGGAGTCAAGGTATTCGGCGGCGAAATATTCAAGGCCGTCGGCGAGCTTACGGTTATAACCGAGAGCGGAAGCGGCGCCGAGAAATATGCTAAGGATAACGGCTTCAACGTAAGCATTATCGGTTGACGGAGGAAAAATGGGAACGATAATCGCACTCGGCGGCGGCCGTTATGACGACGGCGAGGTCATGCCGATATTTGAAAGGATAGTCCGCGAATCGGGCAAGGAGCATCCTCATGTTGTGTTTCTGCCGACCGCGGGGCACGACGATACCGAGGGCGACGAGCCTATTTGGGAGAGCTTTGAAAAGCTCGGCTGCACAGTCGAAACGCTCAAGCTGACCGACCCCGAAAACACGGATAAATACATATACGATACGCTCGTGAGCACCGACATAGTCTACGCCGGCGGCGGAAACCTTGAGTTCATGATGAACACATTCAAGGCAACCGGCGCGGACAAGGCGCTCAGGGAGACGTATAAACGCGGAAAAGTCCTCTCGGGACTCAGCTCCGGCGCAATGTGCTGGTTCGACATGGGATATGACGACTGCGGCGAAAACGGCGACTTCATGTTCGTTGACTGCATCGGGCTTCTCCCCTACTGCTACTGCCCGCACTTCATCAGCGAACGCTGGCAGAGCTTTGGGACAGCCGTAAAAGGCTGCCGCGACTCCGGCATAGGCGTTGAGGACGGCGCGGCGCTCATCTTCAAGGACGGCCACTTCTCCGCCATATGCGGAAACGACGGCGGAAGCGTGTTCTATTTTGACAAAGATAACGGCTTTGCAAAAAGCGACATAACCGAGGACGCCTCGGCGCTGGATATATAAAATTCATGCAGGGAAAACGGATGATTTCTGTTTTCCCTGTTTTTTATCGGGGTATCTATAAGCCTGTAATTCCGGCACACGGTTTAATAACAAACTTGCCTAAATCTGCTGAATATGCTATGATTCCGATAGCGGACAGCCGCAAGGGCTGTCCCTACGGGATATATGAGCTATAGTCATTGCTGAATATTTGATTTAGTTGCAATATGGAGGACAATTATGTGGTGCTTGCCCAAAGACGACTCAAAAGCAGTTATTACTGCACAAGATCAAATACATAGCGCTCATCGCGAGTGTCACTTGCAACTACCCGAAACGGCAATTTTATTCTTTATGGGCAAAGCGACGGATTACCTCATATCGCAATATAATGCAACAGAACTGCCTGAACCGCTTCCGCGATTTCTTAATTCCTGCCCAATTTGGGAGATTGGGAAATTCCAGCTATGCTTTGCGGACGGAGGACGCGGTGCTCCGCAAGCAGTAGATACAATCGAAACTCTCGCCGCATTAGGAGTAAGAAATATTATTTCCGTCGGAATGTGCGGAGCATATGATGAAGTCGTCCATGTCGGTGAAATTATCGCTCCGCAAAAGGCTTTTGTGGAAGAAGGAACATCACTTCATTATTACGAGGACATCGAATATTCAAAGCCGGACGGTAACCTTCAAAAAACCGTCACCTCTTTGCTTGGCATACGCAACTATTCTATTGTCTCGACAGATGCCGTATATCGTCAGACGTTGTGTAAAGAACAGTTATGGCGAGATAAAGGTGCTGTCGGAGTAGATATGGAAACATCGGCAATCTTCAGCGTTTCCAAATATCTCGGATTAAAGGCTGTCGCTATGCTAATGATTTCTGATATACACCCAATTGATTCAAATTCTGCAAAATGGGAATGGAAAATGACAAATGAAATGAGATATAATCTCGTCGATCAAGCCGTTGCATTTGCAAAAGCGATCAATAATACAAAATAATATCTCGCCTATGCCGGATTGAGCCTATTCGAGTTTGTGCCGTTTGCGCGGCAGCGGTGCGTCGAGGTCGCCGCACCCTACAAAATCAGACTTTATTATTGGGCGCAAGCGAGGCAATTAACCAACCGACACTCCTTCGCATATTCTTATAGTAAATGAATATGCGGAGGTATTTTTATGCCCGATGTCTATCTCAGCCCCTCAACTCAGGGCTACAATCCATATATAATCGGCGAGAGCGAGAAATACTATATGAATCTCCTCGCCGACGCAATGGAGCCGTATCTCTCTTCAAGCGGGATAAGCTACGGCAGGAACGACCCGAACGGCAACGCGGCGGCGGCTGTCGCGCGCGGAAACAGAGGAAACTATCGGCTCTATCTCGCCCTGCACTCAAACGCCGCGCCCGCCATATATGAGGGCACTCTGCGCGGACCGGACGTCTACTACTATCCGACGAGCACTCCGGGAAAGCGCGCTGCCGATATAATCGCAAACGGACTGCGCGAGATTTACCCCGAGCCCGAGCTTGTGAACACACGCACCTCAACAACACTGCTCGAGCTAAAACGTTCGAAGGCTCCCGCGGTTTATCTCGAGCTTGCCTACCACGACAACGAGCAGGACGCGCGGTGGATAGCCGACAACATTGACGCGATAGCCGAAAACCTTGTTATAAGCATCGCGGACTTTCTCGGCGTGCAGTACTATCCGCCCGTTTTTCCCGCCACGGGTACCGTTAGCACGCGGGGCGGGGTTCTGAACGTCCGCCGTGCGCCGAATATGACCTCCGCCGTTATCGGCACTCTCCCAAACGGACACGGCGTAAAAATCATCGGCGCACTCAACGGGTGGTATGCCATAGAATTTAAAAACACAACAGGTTACGTTTTTGCGGGAAACATCAAGAGAAATTGACACAGGTTGTACACAAAATTGACATATTTATACACTTATACGCTTTTTTACGACGGCGTTTGTATAAAATGCAGATTTTTAAACTTTTCCTTGCTTTTACCCCCAAAAAGCCCTATACTATTATTGTATTTTCACCGTACTTTTCTTTAGGGGGAACGAGGATTTGAAGCTGCTTGAGGAGCGCATAATTGCTGACGGCAAAGTGATCGGGGACGATATTCTCAAGGTGGATATGTTTCTCAATCACCAGATCGACGTGAACCTTCTTCAGGAAATCGGCAAGGAGTTCAAGCACCGTTTTGACGGGTGTAATATAAATAAAATTCTGACTATCGAGGCATCGGGCATAGGGATCGCGTGCATAACCGCGCAATATTTCTCTGTGCCTGTTGTTTTTGCCAAAAAAGGCGCGCATAAAAATGTCGGCGACAACGTCTATTCCACCGTTGTTCACTCGTTTACAAAGGGCACAGACAGCCTCGTCGCAGTATCGAAGGACTACATAAAAAAGGGCGACAGAATCCTCATTATCGACGATTTCCTCGCAAACGGCGCTGCCGTCTCGGGGCTTATCGATATAATCAAGCAGGCAGGCGCCGAGCTCGAGGGCGTCGGCATCGCAATAGAAAAGGGCTTCCAGCCCGGCAGAAAGGTTCTCGAGGAGAAGGGCGCGAGAGTCGAATCCCTCGCAATAATCGAGAAGATGGGCAACGGCAGCATAACTTTCAAAGAACAGGACAACTGAGTTATTTTTTCCCGCCGACATCGCGGGATAAATATAAAAAATTTTTTGGAGGTACGTCAAAAAATGAAGAAATTCACAAGAATCCTCGCAATTGTTCTTGCACTCGCTACCATTTTCGGCTTTGCGGCTTGCAACAACAAGGACGGCGGCGAGAAGAAGATGAAGGTCGGTTTTATCTTCCTTCATGACGAAAACTCAACTTATGACAAGAACTTCATCACCGCAGCTGAGGAAGCCTGCAAGGAGCTTGGCGTTGAGATCATCAAGAAGACCGGCATCAGCGAGACTGCTGCCTGCTTCGATGCGGCGGCCGACCTTGCCGAGCAGGGCTGCTCCGTTGTTTTCGCCGACAGCTTCGGCCACGAGAGCTTCATGATCCAGGCTGCCGAGAAGTATCCGGACGTCCAGTTCTGCCACGCTACCGGCACTCAGGCTCACACTAAGAATCTCAAGAACTTCCACAATGCTTTCGCTTCCATCTACGAGGGCCGTTATCTTGCGGGTATTGCCGCAGGCATGAAGCTCAACGCTATGATCAAGGAAGGCAAGTTCGAGGCTAAGGACGCTAAGATAGGCTATGTCGGCGCATACCCCTATGCAGAGGTTAAGTCCGGCTACACCGCATTCTTCCTGGGCGTAAGATCCGTCTGCAAAGAAGCTACCATGGAAGTCCAGTTCACCGGTTCATGGTATGACGAGGCCAAGGAGAAGGAAGCTGCTACCCTGCTTATCGGCAGAGGCTGCAAGCTCATCAGCCAGCACGCCGACTCCATGGGCGCTCCCACCGCTTGCGAGAGCGCAGGCGTTCCCAACGTCTCCTACAACGGCTCCACTCTTGACGCTTGCCCGAACACCTTCATCGTTTCCTCCAGAATCAACTGGGTACCTTACATGAAGTACATGATCGAGTGCGTCAGAGACAACAAGGCTATTGACACCGACTGGTGCAAGGGCATCAACGAGGGCGCTGTCGAGCTGACCCCCATCAACGAGAAGGTCGCCGCTCCCGGCACTGCCGAGGCTATCAAGGCTGCCGAAGAGCAGTTCAAGGCCGGCACTCTCCATGTTTTTGACACCTCCACCTTCACCGTTGACGGCAAGACCCTCACCAGCTACATGGCCGACGTCGACACCGACGAGAAGTTCACCCCCGACACCGAGGTTATTTCCAACGGCTATTTCCACGAGTCCGAGAAGCGTTCCGCTCCTTACTTCGATGTCAACATCGACGGCATTACTCTTCTCAATGAGGGCTGATTAACAAGCAGTAACTTTCATTCAGACGGGGCGACGAAAGCCGCTCCGTCTGAAGCAGTTAAATTAAAAAGATTTTAAGTTTGAAAAGCCGATTATCCTTCCTGTCTTAATCGGCTTTTGAGATTTAAAATAGGAGGATAAGTGGGCTTGAACGCAGCAATCGAACTGAAAAATATTTCAAAAAGCTTCGGAAGCATCGTTGCCAACAAGGATGTATGTCTTACCGTCAACCGCGGCGAGATACTCTCCATTCTCGGCGAAAACGGCTCCGGAAAAACAACGCTGATGAACATGATCGCCGGAATTTACTATCCGGATCACGGTCAGATTTTCATCGACGGCAAAGAGGTGGTCATCCGCTCCCCCAAGGACGCGCTTGACTACAAAATAGGCATGGTCCATCAGCATTTCAAGCTCGTGGACGTGTTCTCCGCAACGGAGAATATTATCCTCGGTCTTGACGAGGGCAAATTCAATGTCAAAAAGTCTGCCGAGCGCATAAAAAAGATAAGCGAGCAGTACGGCTTTGACATCGACCCGAACAAGAAGATATACGAGATGTCCGTCTCCGAAAAGCAGACCGTTGAGATAATCAAGGTGCTCTACAGAGGCGCCGACATACTCATTCTTGACGAGCCCACCGCCGTTCTCACTCCGCAGGAGACGCTCAAGCTCTTTGACGTCCTGCGCCGTATGCGCGACGACGGCAAGGCTATCATAATCATCACCCATAAGCTCCACGAGGTGCTCTCCCTCTCCGACCGCGTATCGGTTCTCAGAAAGGGCGAATACATCGGCACAGTCAAGACCGCAGAGACTAACGAATCCGAGCTCACCGAAATGATGGTCGGCAAAAAGATAAGCCTCAACATCGACCGCAGCGAGCCCGTTGACCCCGTGGACAGGCTCATAGTCAAGGATATAAACTGCATAAACCGCGAGGGCGTAAAGCTCCTCGACAACATTTCGTTCACCGCGCGTTCGGGCGAGATACTCGGCATCGCGGGTATCGCCGGAAGCGGTCAGCGCGAGCTGCTTGAATCCATCGCCGGACTTCAGCATCTCAACAGCGGCGAAATACTCTATAACAACCCCAAGACCGGCAATCAGGATAACCTGCGCGACAAGACACCCATGCAGATTCGAGAGCTCGGCGTGCGCCTGTCGTTCGTCCCCGAGGACAGACTCGGCATGGGACTCGTCGGCAACATGGATATAGTCGACAACATGATGCTGCGAAGCTACCGCAAGGGCAAGAGCGCGTTCCTTGAGCGCAAGAAGCCCAAGACGCTCGCGGAAAAGGTCATCAGCGACCTCGAGGTCGTCACCCCGAGCGCGAATACGCCCGTTCGCCGTCTCTCCGGCGGCAACGTGCAGAAGGTGCTCGTCGGCCGCGAGATAGCCTCCTCCCCCACCGTCTTTATGGCTGCCTACCCCGTGCGCGGACTTGACATCAACTCATCCTATCTCATATATAACCTGCTCAATCAGCAGAAGGAAAAGGGCGTCGCCGTTATATTTGTCGGCGAGGATCTCGACGTTCTGCTTGAGCTCTGCGACCGAATCCTCGTCATAAACTCCGGCAAGATAACGGGAGTGGTTGACGCAAGGACTTCCACAAAGGAAGAGCTCGGTCTGCTTATGACAAAAACCGACGGAGGTGAAACCCATGAGTAAGTCAAACGGACAGAAGCGCGAGCCGCTTTTCCACATAGTCAAGCGCAGCACCGTTCCCTCATGGGCGGCATGGCTTATCAGAATCGGCGCGGTCATTCTGGCTCTGCTCGTCTGCGCGGTCGTGACCGTCGTTATCACAGGTCAGAATCCCGCGGAGGTCTATTCCGCGATAATCTTCGGTGCGGTAGGCTCGCCAAGGCGCATATGGAGCCTGTTCCAGAACCTTGCGATGCTCCTTTGCATTTCGCTCGCAGTCACCCCCGCATTCAAGATGAAATTCTGGAATATCGGCGCCGAGGGGCAGGCGCTCATGGGCGGCTTCGCAACCGCCTCATGTATGATCCTCTTCGGCGACAAGCTCCCGTCCTACATTCTCTTCCCCGTTATGATAATAACAAGCGTCATTGCGGGTGCGATATGGGCTTTTATCCCCGCATTCTTCAAGGCGAAGTGGAACACCAACGAGACGCTTTTCACGCTGATGATGAACTACATCGCCACGCAGATAGTCGCCTACTTCTGCTACAAGTGGTCGAACCCCAAGGGCTCGG
>ULSA01037909.1_pt1 | contig 10128 bp, 10 predicted proteins | sample 1955951 | NCBI WGS metagenome assembly ULSA01 (sample SAMEA4835697, study PRJEB28245) | human gut metagenome | biome: gut microbiome; material: fecal sample | place: Denmark | collected 2008 | reverse complement strand
TCTTGAGCTTGGCGCTGGCGATGATCTCAGTCTGAGCGGAATGGCTCAGGGTGGTAGCCTGATTGTCCTCAGGCTTCTCGAAAACATTGTGTTTCATAGTCTTGTCTCCTCCTTCGGATTTGTCAGAATGTTCGATGTGGCCGTCGTCCTTCTTCTCTTCGCCATCATCGCTGTGGGCCATAGCATTGGCGAGCAGAGCAACCACAACGGTCTTCTGCTTTTCGGTCAGGCTGTTGATGACATCTTCAACGGTGTCTTTCTTGTCGCCATCAGCGGACTTCTTGCCGTCATCGGCAGAGTCATCAGCTTTGCCTTCATCTGCATGGGCGAGCGTGATAGGTTCGTTGGCGCAGAAGATGACTTCCTGCTCAGCGCCCTCTCCATGAGCAAGATCGACAAAGTCGATGAATGCTCCAGGATTTGCACCGGCGACCACAAGGCTCAGCTCCTTGATGTCACCATGCATTACATTTCCGCCCTGCTGCTTCAGGCCGTTGGCATAGATAGACAGGGAATCCACATCTCCATGCTGCACGATCAGCTTAGCAGCCTTACCGGCAGCAGTTTCGTTGAATGTGCAGTAAGCGTAAACGCCATCCTCGCGGTTCTCCAGCAGCGCATGGCCCAGAATATTGGTCGGGTCGTCATGCTGGTGATTCCATACGAGGGGGACGATCTTTCCGTCGCAATGCGCAAACGCATCACGGCGAATGGTGCGGCCATCACTGCACACAAGGTCGTTGCGCGTCGCCCAGCCGCTGAAGTCGTACTTAAGTTTCTTCTCCATTTTGATTGTTGTCCTCCTTCGGTGTTGATGCCGGCGTGCTTTCCGCCGGTGCGCTCAGATTGCTGTTGCGCAGCTCGTCCGCCTTTGGGTCGGAAGAAGGCTTCATGCCGATCTTCTGCCGGATCTCATTCGAGGTCATGACCTCGTTGCGGGTGAACTTGTCAGTCATCTCAGCGATCTTATCGACAGGCACCAGCTTGAAGGGATCTCGGAAGAACAGGATGGACTGCTTTTGCGACCGAGCAGTTTTGGTGAGGAATTTCCTCTTGATTTCATCAACAATGGCAGAGAGGATTGGCTCAACGATTCGAGTCAGGTAGTTCTGCATCGTCTTATCGTCGGCAGAACCATCCAGAATGCCCTGGGTCAAACCTAACTGGCTGTAAAGCATACTCGTTAAGTATTCGATCTGGGACATCAGGTTGTTATCGACGGGGCGATTCAGTTGGACCACATGCTCAGTTCCGTCAGTGTATGCAACACCGTATTTGGAGCTGGCTAACTGGTTCTCGATATCTTGTCGGCGCAATTCCGCCTGTTGACGACGTGCTTCTGTCTTGATGACATACGGCAACTGAATGATGAGGTTCAGCTTTCCGGAACTGTTCTGCTCGTCAATGGCGTCCAGCAGGTTCAGCTTGCGGATAAGCCGCTGCATCGTAGAGTTCGGTTCATTCATGACAGCATAGAAAGGATTCTCCACAATGCCGACGGTACTCTTGGGGACAAGAATATCCTCTTTCTCACCGCGCTGGTCATTGTAGACGCGAACCTTTACATGCTGCGGGAACCATTCAAGAATCTTGCCGGTCCGCATCGTCTCGATGTCAATGCCGCCGGTTTTCTCAGGATCAAAGTTTGTATCGACAGGGATGATAGCAACGCAGCCCTCGTCCAGCATCGACATAACAATGTCCTGCATAAAGGCCCTTCCGGTCTGGTCTACATTGGCTTCTACCGTTAAACAGTTATTAAGCCCACTCTCGATGACCTCCTTGAATCGGTCGCTGTCATCCAGTCGCACATGCTGAACGGTCATAGATGAGACATCCAGCGCAATACGGTTATAGACCGAGGTAATGATCGAACGCTCATTTCCACGGCTGAAGAGTGGACGGTCGGGGCGATAACCGTAACTCGGCCCAATCGACATCCGAGAAACATAAGAATCTCGGTTCATGAATGTATTCCATGCGTGCTTTAGCCGCGTGGCAACTGTCATTTCCATTCGGAACTCATCACCTCCTTTATGGCATAAAAAATTCCGCAGACCGTTTAAGGTCTACGGAGTATGGGTAAATGATTTAATTATCTAAACTGCTTGAAGATTTGCGTAGAAAGCTCCGTTTCAGTATAGACAAATAGAACTCTCGTTTCAATCTTCTTTCAGCTTGACTGGTATGCTTTGCTTCTGGGTGTCGCTTGAAGTAATCGGAAATAAACTCTTCCAAAAGCATATTTGTAGACTTAAATTTAATTGCGGACTTAAGCTGTTGTTTATCAAACCTTTGCTCTTTCATCATTAGGCCTCCAGAAATTTAGCTGTGCTTTACCCATCGCCGAAGAAGATCGAGATTTAGGTCCTTATCATCAAGTCGGCATGATGTAGCGGTACTAAGTCCGTCGAACATGTTGGCAATTTCAGAAAACTTATCGGGCGTCTCATATACCTTATGGGTCTGGAAATCAAAAATAACAGGCTTGTTATTGATGACTTCCCAAGCAAGACTATGACCGCCATTATGCCCCTTCCACGTTACGGATAACTCGCCTCTTGCAGAATTAGGCATTTTGCTCAATGCGTCATACACATCCCCGATGGCATTTTTCTTAGAAAGATGTATGTCCTCTGAAAAACCACCAGTAAGCCTTTTTATAAAGTTATTAGCGGCATAGATGGAAGAATCATGAGTATATGCATTCCAAGCTTCCTTGTACTCTTTTTTCGTGAATCGTGGCACAAACAGCATTTGGTTCATTCCGTTTGCATCCTGACCCGTTCCAATAAGAGTTTTAGTCGCCTGCACATCATAGCCACGCCTTGAAAGTTCATAGGCAAAAGTACACCGCCTACAATTCATGAAACTTCCGAGAGAATTGCCATACTCAGGGTTAATGCGATTAAGGAACCTCTCTTTTACTTGTGATACGCTCATCTCACCTGTAAAAGAATCGTTTCTTGAAAAGCTTTTATAGTCAGCACCAAGGCTCAACTCTTTTGCTTTTTCGCAGAGTCTATTCAATTCACCACTATCTGCAAGCTTAAAACCAGCATAAGCGACCAATGCGGCTCCTGTGGCAATCGCAACAGTTTTGCAATATTTCTTCTGCTTTTCAGTCAAATGAAACTTTTGGTTCTCGTGGTTATCACTTGAATCGGAGCTGTTTTGTTCATTGTATCGCTCTTTCCCAGCCTTTGTCAAGCTACCGTCCGCATTCTGGAAACGGCGAACGCCCCACTTCTGGCCTTTGATGCCATGGTGAGCGATAAAAGTTTGCGGGTCAGGCTTGTCAAGGTAATCCATGACATCCTCCTCTCTTATTCAAATGCTTCCGGATTCCGCTTGTAAGCGATATAGGCATCCATCATAGCCGACACGGCGTCGATTTTCTGCTCATACCGCTTCTTCATCAGCTTCCGGTTTCCATTGGTATCTTCCATGGCGATGCAGTTACCCATAGCATAGGTCATCAACTCTTCGTCAAAGAGGAGCATCCGGTCTTCGGCCAGCTTCTTCAGCTCACCTAATGGAACGGACTCCGTCTTCGCGCCCTGAATGACTTTCTCAATGCCGAACGGGCCGTTCTCAGCCGCCCAGCGTTCCACAAACTCCTTGGCGTTATATGGGTCATAGCCAAAGCAGCGGACATCATACCCACACGCAACGATGTACTCGTCCAAGTCCTCATAGACCTGCATCGGGTCCAGAACCGTTCCATCCAAAACGACAAGACTACCCTCATCCATAAACTGCTCGTACTTATTGCGCATAGCAGCGGGCAGCTTATTCAGTGTTCTGGAAGTAATGTAGTTTCGGGTCTTCACGCCAAAGGAACCGTTACGCAGCGGGAACAAAAATGTGAACGAACAGAAGTCGTCACCCTGAGAAAGGTCTCCGCCCAGCGCGCAGGCCATCTGCCAGTAATCGCGTTTGCGATGCGGCAGTGTCTCTTCGTAGGTGAAGTAATAGGTATAACCCTCCATCGGCAGTCCGAAACGCTTGGCAAGAATATCATTCCTTGCGGCAGGCGCTTTCTCGGCGCGTTCCACATCAAGCTGATAAGTCTCGTAACTTACAGTCTTTCCGATGTTCGGGTTCGCCTTCATCCACATCTCCGGATAGCCGACCTCGTCGACAGAGTCGAGCTTGTACCACCAGATCGAAACATGCGGATTTGGATAATCCCCCTTGAGAATGCTCATGAGCTCCATTTTGATGGTGTCGCCGGCGCCATTACGAACAGTACCCTCCGAACTGGTGGCCACGATCAGATAGTCGTCCACCTTGGAAGCGCCCTGCTCGATAGCGCCGATAACATCCTCGCGAATGTCGCCGGAGAGCCACTCGTCTACGGTTGCGATCTTGCATCGAAGACCTTGCAGCTTGTTGATCGACATAGGGCGGATCTCAATGAGAGAGCCGGTCAGAAAGTTCTCAATGCCTTTCTTAGTCGAGGCCAACTTGACGCGATTGGCCTGCGAACCGGTCGTGTTCTGAAGTGAGCCTTGGGTCAGAAATTGGAATACGGGGCCGCGGGCTCTTGTAATGGCAGTGCGGATCGGTGACATGACCTCTTCGGCAAGCTTCATGGTCGGAGCCGTCGTGATCTGATGGGTCGTACTTGTGTCCACATTCTCAAAGAATGATTGGATGCACGAGTCATAGATCGACTTAGCGGCGCCTCGTCCAACGATCAGGTATTGCTTGTTCACAAGCCGTTTCTTGATCATCTTCTTGACATAGTGCCCGCCTCGTCCATCCGCGTTCGGCTCATAGACCGTGCGCTCCACAAAGTAATACCAGCCGAATACCTGCTCGCCCCACAGCTTGAAGCTGTCAAGGAGGTGAAGATCGGAACCATCCGTCAGGGTCATCTCTGCCTCGCAATACTTGATCCAGCCCTCAACAGCTTTATCATCGTAATAGATTCCTGGATTTGCGATCAGATCGTCGATCCGGTTCATCTCCATCGAAATCTCTTTGCAGACAGGGATCTCACCCCGAATCACCGCTTCACGAAACTTTCCGTAATACCGGGGAACAGCAGTATTCGACAGGGCCATTCAGTATTACCCCGCCTTCTTCTGCAACTGCTGAATTGCGAGAGCAATGCTCAGAGCCGAACTGCCGACAGCCAAAACCGTTCCTGCGTTGTCAAGCACATCGGAAAGATAGCGGCGGCCTTTGGACACCGACTCCTTGGCAAACAGATCGTTGTACTGCCGTTCCAAAAGCTCACGGTTGATCTGGTCGCGAAGCTCCTTGTCGGTCTTCTTGCTCAGGTCCATCCGCTCTTTCTTCGCAGCCTTGCGGCTGTCCTGATCCATCTTCTTCGCCCGATTGACAAGCTCGGAAGTGGCATCCACAGCTTTCTTGGTCGACTCAAGCTTGGAGGGCGGGGTCGGCTTTTTGGTCAGATCCTTATATTTGTTTTCCAGAGATAACCGAGTGATTGCCTTTCTAAGGTCTTCATCTTTCATCTCTTTCACAGGATCTTTCTTCTCCTGCTGCTGAGCGCGGCGTTTTCCCTCAGAGGTGTAACTGCCGTCTGAATTCTGAAAACGGCGAACGCCCCATTTCTGGCCTTTGATGCCATAGTGGCAAAGTTCATCCATTTTGACTTTCCTCCTCTCTTGCAGCATTATCGGCCGCCACGAAAAGCCGCCACTCAAACTCGCTGATCTGACGGTTCATCGCGTCAACAGCAGAGGAAGCGGTAGGCAGGTCGAAAAGCAGCCGAACTTTAAGGTGCATATAAGATTTTACAAGGGCAAGCCGACCGGGGTCATCCTCCAGAAAGTCAGACCACTTTTCATCAGCCCCTGAAATGGCAAAGCCTTTCTTTGGGCCAACTCCCATCTGTCCAAGAATGGAAAAGACGGAGTTGATGTGCATGATGAGGTCGGCATCAAAGTGAGTGTAGCTCTCGTCAATTCCGAGAAGCTTCTTCACTGATGTCAGGATGCTTTCAGTCGTATCCATAGATGCACTCCTTACTTGGAAAGGGCAATGTACTTTCTCATACAAAAGCCCTCGACCCCATCAGAAGTGCGAACTTTGTAAAAGTCTTCCGTGGACGCATCCAAGTCAACGCAGACCTGCGTCAGCGCGTCAATGACGACCGCAACATCTGCGTTGATGTCAGGCAGTTTACGCACGTTCAGATAGAGACAGTCCGTAACAATACCGGAGCCAGTGTGCGGCTCATTGACCGCTTCTGCCTCAGTGCAGAGTTCCGTCACATCCTGACGCTTATCGCGAAGCTCCTGAATGATGTCCTGCTTGCGAGGATTATTCTGCATAGTCGGTTCCTCCTTTGGTTTAATGTTTCCAGGGACAGGTATCATTCCTTGTCCGCTGCGGTGGTTCGGTGAGCAACAGATTTTTGTCACCGTAGTGAATTGCCTGATGCGTCTCATGGGTCGTTGTGATAAGATACTCAGGGTCGAGCAGAATGTCTGTCCGTTCCAGAAGATCTCTCTGCCGAATCGGGTTCAGATGGTGAATGATGACTCGACCAAATATCTCATGACCTTCGATGCCAAGGTCGCAGCCAAGATCTCTTGTAATCACCGCGTCTCGGATCTTCTTCCATTCCAGCGACCTGTAAAAGACCTGGTTCATATAACGGTCGAAGCCGAAAGTCGTTTCGCCGACGATGCCGTCAAGCCGAAGATACTCAAAGCGATCTTCAAAGGTTGGAAGAAGAACAAGCTCTGAATAGCTTTTAATATTCATCCTCTTCGTCCTCCTGCCCCTGATAGCTCTTCATAGCCTTGGCCGCCTTGAGGTACAGATCCTCCATCTTGGCGGAGGACTCGATTGCTTCGGCCTTTGCCGCGGCAAGATCCCTCTGCTTCTCAAGCAATTCTTTTTCGATCTGGGCTCTGGTGGAGCCGAGTTTCAGAAAATGGGAAATCACCTGAGAGGAAGCAGTGCCGTTGCGCATCTGCTCTTCGGCAACATCAATGGCTAAGGCGATCAGTTGCTTCTCTCTTGCTTCAGGAGTAAGAGCCGCACGGGATTTAGGTACTTTCTCAGATGATCTTGCGGCCTTTGCCATCCTTGCCACCTCCTCTCGCTGTGTTTGATCATGGTATGCACTGTGTTTTGTATTACTTATTTGGACTTTGAGACAGGGCTTGAAAGAACCCACAGAACTGACTGGCTGAACAAGTTGAAAGGAGAAATCCCCAAATGAAAGATGGAGGTAGAGAAAGCACTTGCATGACCCGGTCGTGGCGATTCCATGGAAAGAAGAACACATCAGGAGGTGAAATATCAGCCCTGTGGGCCCGTTCAAACCCTGTCTCGTCGCCCAAAACTCCCGCCGGCTTCCCCAACCCCGAAAAACATTTTTCAAAAATATCCCCCGGAGAATTTTCAAAGACCGCCGCGATGCAGAGGGGGTGCTGTTTTTGCGACCCCCCCTATACCTTTTGGAAAGCAAGGTATTCTTACTAAGCAAAAGGTGACTTGGAGTTAAAACTTATCGCGTTGCAAAAGCAGAGCCAAAGATAAAACCTCCCGATTTGAGCGAAAAAGGCTGCTAAAGCCTTTATGCACTCACGGGAGGCGAATCCTTTGTATCTGCTTTTACTTTTTTGTAGATCCCAAGGGGATCGTATTTGATGATGTCGTCAATGGCACGCTCAAGTTCCTGTTCGTTTTCAGCATCTGAAAGCTGATCGGAAGTCCTGGCTATACGGGCCAGGTAGGCGCAAGAGTGATAGCCTTTGCCTTCATCAAAGCGATACCAAGCATCGTACTGGGTAAAGGGATCATACGGATTATCTGTCGTAGTTAGCGCGCATGATTGAGCCATTTTCTCTCACTTCCTTTCATGAATTCAGATACTTGGAAACGGCAGAAGTCGAAATTCCCAAAGCTTCAGCGATTTCAGCATTTGTGTGGCCAGAATTCGCCATTGCTTTGATTCTGCTAATGCGAGCATCGGACAACTGCGTTGTTCTTCTCGGTGTTGCTCGTTCTCTGACAGTTTTCGGTTCGGCATAACGCAAGATCTCGCTCAAAGTTGTGTCTGAAATTGCACCCGACTGAATTGCAGTCCATTCGCCATCGCTGATTGTAATGCGAGTTCGCTTTCCGCTTGCACCAGTAGAATTTCTGGCATCACTGATGGCAGCACGACGGATCTTGGAAATCTCATCTTTGTCAGTAATGTTGTTTGCCTGAACCTTTGCTTTTACACGAGCATTTGCAATTCGTTGAGCTTCTCGTTCAAGAGGAGCATTCAACTGTGCGACCTTGAGAGCAGCCATAAGGCGGTTCACTTCGGGCTCAAAGGCCTTGGCCGCACTGGCAGAGCGCTTCAGAGTAGGGGTAGCCTTGTATTCAAGACGGGCCTTATTGGCAAGGTCTTTCATCTTGTTGGCATAGTCGGCATAGGCCTCTTCCTGAAGCGTTCCAGAAGACATCGAACGAACATCATCAACTGCGAGGATGCGTTTAACTTTAGTGGTTGCCGCTACCGTCTTTCCGGTACGGGGGTCCACATAAGTTCTGCCGGACTCCTTGTAAACGACTTTTCCTGTCAGAGGATCAATGACACCGCTGCCCTGACGCTCCGGTACCTCAACATCCTGCTTTCTACGGGATAGGAGGGTAGAGGCGCCGCCATGGTGACCAGTCTCGTCGTCAAAGCCTTGATACTTCTTCTTGAGTTCGGCGATACCATTGTCTTTCTCAGACTGCCGGTAGTCGAGCTTGTGCTTGGCCGCATCAATGACAACCATGCTGTGTTTGACCGCTCTTGCGATCTCAGGCTCAGTAGCGCCTTTCAGAGTCATGTCAGTAATGAGATTTGAAATCTCACCCATCTGTCTCTGTGTAGCAGCACCCTTTGCAAGGAGCCGAACGCCAGTCTTGCCCTCAGTTGAGTAGTCAGTCTTAGGATCGAAGTCCTTCAAATCCTTAAGGGCGGGGGTAGATTGGATTTTCACCCTCCCACCGGTCGGAATGACAACGACCTGGTCGCCATCAAAGTCAGCACCAGAAAGACGCTCTGCAACCTTAGGGTTGATGCCAACAGCATCCCGAATGTTCTTTCCGAGAACGGAAACGGCAGTCGGGTTTTTGTTATTGACCGTAAGCTCAGGGATCTCAAAGGTACCACCATGCGGATAGCGAATTAGCACGACCTTTTCACCATCACGATAGTTCGGGGCAAAGATCTCGGTCTCTTTCATCGCATTAAGCGGTAGTATGACCTGTGTGCTCTGACGAGGAAGAGCAGCCGCTTTCAGATGGACAGCAGCCGAGTCGCACTCATCCGCAAAGTCTAACAGGAGCTTCCGCTTTACGGTGGGGTTGTTCAACGAACAGATCTCCGAGAACTCGTCAGCAGCATCAGCATAAGTCAAATCCAACTGCTTCTTGATAAGCTGGATAGGCTGCTTGGAAAGGAACTGGGAAGAAAGATTTTTACTCATCTTGTCCCAGTCACCCTCTTCTTTCAGCTTGTTGATCGCAGAAAGCTTCTCATTGCCGTCGGCGTCGATATAGTGACTCTGGCCATTAGCCTTAATCAAGGCCCCGAAAGGGTTGTCGGGATCATCCTGAATTTTCTTCAGAACATCCATCTTAGGTGTTCCGGTATGCTTGTTGGTGTTAAAGACAATGTCTGCGCCATCGGGCATATCGTCAGAATACATCGCCATTCCTTTGAGGTAATGAGTACCATCCACAAGGATACGAACCTGAGCATAGTGAGAGTCTCCAAGGTCAAGATCGGCAACGCCACGACGAATCTCAATGACACCGTCTTTCAATGCGCCACCCTCATCGCCATAAAGGATCTTCACACGGCTGGAATCAATGCTCGCTGGATACTCACGCTTGTCCCAAGACTCGCCACCATCAGTAGAATGGTAGTCACCAACGGACTTTACCAAATCAAGGTTCTGATAAACCTCTCTCTGGTCAATCTCAGGAACGGAAATAACGGGGGTGATCGTGCGTTTCTTCGGGTCGTTTACCTGGGGAACGCCGACGCCATAGCGGTTATAGCCCTCGGTTTCCAAAATGAAAAGAGCCTCTTGAAGAACACCGGTAGAAACGCCAAGCTGCCGCTCAACGCCGGTGCCTACATCAATGGCT
>ULSA01041182.1_pt1 | contig 10165 bp, 10 predicted proteins | sample 1955951 | NCBI WGS metagenome assembly ULSA01 (sample SAMEA4835697, study PRJEB28245) | human gut metagenome | biome: gut microbiome; material: fecal sample | place: Denmark | collected 2008 | reverse complement strand
CGGCTTCGAGCCGCAGGGCGCACGTTTTTCCCGGGAAAACGTAAAGGCCCCCGCGGCACGAGTCCGCAGGGGTCTTTACGATATAGGAGATTTGTAGTTGTTAAATTCATGCGCGGGCGCCGTTAAGACGCCCGGCGCAAATCGGAGAGCGGACATCCGCATTCGTCGGCGAACCCCCGTTCGCCTCCGTCTGCCGCACTGCGGATTCCCGTTTTTTCACGGCTCTTCCTGTCCCCGTTTTACACGGGTATATGATACACCATTTGCGCGCAAAATGGAATAGACTTAGTATAATTGACAGGTTTTAAGGATAAATAACCGTCTTAATTTCTTTAAAAAGTATATGATTATTTTTTACTTCTTTTTATAAAATTAAAACAGGCGGAGTATTTTCCGCCCGTTTATTTAAATTGTGTTCTGCTTTCACTCTGCGCTTATCTTCGCATATATCTTGCTCACCGGGATAAACAGCAGGAACGTGAGCACGGAATTGAGTCCGGCTTTTATGAGGTTAAACGGGATTATCGCGGGGATGAGCATTTTGACAACCGCCTCAACACCGGTGCCCATGAAGATTCCGGTAAAGATGAGGTTGAGCGGTATCATGACGAGCGTCATCAAAACGGAGCCGACCGCAAGTCCCGCCGCCATGCCTTTTTTGCCGCCGATTTTTTTATACATCAGACCCGCGGCTATAACCAGCACGCCCGACGCGCAGAAGTGCATGATAAAGCCTATAATGTGGCTCGATGAGCTGACGGTAATGGCCTGAATCGCCGAGGTGATGAGCAGGATAACAAGTCCCGCAGACGGGCCGAACAGCATGGTGCCTATGAGCACGGGTACGTCCGCAATGTCGTATTCGAGAAACGGCGCGGAGGGCAAGAGCGGGAATTTGATGAAATAAACGGACACCACGGCCACCGCCGCGAGCATCGCCATCACCGTTATCTTCCGCAGGTTCTGTCTTGAGCTTTTTTTCATGAGTATCTTCCTCTCTTTATTTTTGCAACCGGGAAGATGAAAAAGCAAAAGCCCCGCTTACAGCGGGGCGCAAATGCATTCTTCGCATCCTCTTCCATCCGGACTGTACCGTCGGCTTCGGAATCACACCGAATCAACCGCTTTCGCGGCTCGCGGGCTTGGGCTCTTCGCCGGCACCGCCGGTGGGGAATTTCACCCCGCCCCTGAGATTGCTGTATATATTGTCGCACTTTTTCGCCGTTTTGTCAATAGGCGCTGGGCGTTCAAATGTTAACAGAGAGTAAAATCTCGGACACGCGGACGCTTTATTTCGTTGTATTTCGCGCCGCCGTATGTTATACTTATCACGACAAACAAACGGAGGCTTTAATATGAATTTTACTCAATTCAATAAAAACGGCGGCGTCGAGGGCTTCTGCCTGATAAAGACGGTCGACCGCAAGATGACGGCAAAGGGCGTGCCCTATCTCGACCTCACCCTCGCCGACCCAGACGGGGAGATAAACGCAAAGCTCTGGGACTACAAAGAGGAGCTGCACGGCGAATTTTCCGCCAACGACCTGATAAAGGTTCGCGGCACCGTTCAGCCGTTCAACGACTCGCAGCAGCTCAGAATAGAGCGCATACGCAAGGTCACGGAGGCAGACGGCGTGCGCATAGAGGACTTCGTCCCCTCGGCGGGCTTTTCGGGCGAGGCTATGTTCGACGAGCTTATGAAAGCCGCCTTGAGCTTCAAGGATTCGGAGCTCAAGGCTCTCGTCACCGAGCTGCTCAACGAATATAAAGAAAAGCTGCTTTACTGGCCGGCTGCGTTCAGGCTGCACCACGCTATACGCGGCGGGCTGCTCTACCACACGCTCTCTATCCTGCGTATGGCTCAGGGCGTGGCGGACATATATCCGTTTATCGACAGGAATTTGCTCTTTGCGGGCGTCATTCTTCACGACATCGCAAAGACCGAGGAATTTGACGTCGCGCAGACCGGCATTGCCTCGGGCTACACCACAGACGGCAATCTGGTGGGTCATCTCGTGCGCGGAGCGATGGCGGTTGACAGATGCGGCAAGAAGCTCGGCATAAGCGAAAACACGCTGATGCTCGTCGAGCACATGATAATCTCGCACCACGGCGAGCCGGAATTCGGCGCGGCGGTGCGCCCGATGTTCCTCGAGGCCGAGATACTCTCCTCGCTTGACACACTCGACGCGAAAATATACGAGATAGAGCAGGCCTGCAGAGCCGTTAAGCCGGGCGAGTTCACTCCCCGCCAGTGGGCGCTCGACAACCGCAAGCTCTATAACCATGACCGCAATCACGCCGATTTCAAGGCCGAGCTGATAAAATAAGAGGAGAGCCTATGGACTGGACAGAAATAAAGATAACCGTGGACACAAAGGATATCGATACCGCGGGCGACATAGCCAATATGGTCGTGCCCTACGGCATATATATAGAGGATTACAGCGACCTCGAGCGCGAGGCTATGGAAATAGCCCACATCGACCTCATAGATGAGGAGCTGCTCGCAAAGGACAGGACGAAGGGCATTGTACACATCTATATCGACCCGCAGGATCACCCGCAGGAGGCTGCCGCCTTTTTGACCGAACGGCTCGCGGCGGCGGGAATAGAGAACGAGATAGACCTGACCCCATGCAAAAACGCCGACTGGGAGAACAACTGGAAGCAGTATTTCCACCCGATAAAAATAGGCGAACGCCTGCTCATACGCCCGACCTGGGAGGACGAGTATGATGCGGACGGACGCGCGGTGCTCCACCTCGAGCCCGGGCTCGCATTCGGCACGGGCAGTCACGAGACGACACGACTCTGCCTCGAGGCTCTCGAAAAAAATATAAAGGGCGGCGAAAGAGTGCTCGACGTCGGCTGCGGGAGCGGCATACTCGCTATAGCCTCTCTCCTGCTCGGCGCGGAGAGCGCAACGGGCGTTGACATAGACGAGCTCGCGGTCAAGACTGCAAAGGAAAACGGCAAAATGAACGGCTTTGACGGCGATCGACTGAAATTCATCCACGGTGACCTCGCAGACAAGGTCAGCGGCAAGTTCGATATAGTAGTCGCCAACATCGTCGCAGACATTATAATCATGTTCTGCAAGACGGTACCCGAGTTCATGGCGGACAACGCCGTGTTCATCACCTCCGGCATAATCGACATACGCGAGCAGGAAGTCGTTGACGCATTCGCCGAAAACGGATTTGAAATCATCGCGCGGCACGCCGACGGCGGCTGGCGCTGCTTCGAATGCAGAAGAAAAAACTGAATATATAACAGTTCGAGGGGCTGCACAATGTGCAGTCCCTCGATTTATCGGATCGAAAGTTATTTCATGCCCTGCTCGTAAGCTTCGATCATCTTCTTGACCATCTGTCCGCCGACGGAACCGGCCTCGCGGGAGGTCAGATCGCCGTTGTAGCCCTGCTTGAGATTGACGCCCACCTCGGAGGCGGCCTCCATCTTAAAGCGGTCAAGCGCGTCACGCGCCTCGGGGACAACGCCCTTGCTCGAACTCTTAGCCATTTACTTTACACCCCTTACTTTTTAAGACTTTGTTTGCGTTTGCATCCTTATTATTTTCAGGCTGCTGCGTTTTTATGATTTTTTCGCCGTGACAAAGTTTGTCAAAAGTTCGGCGGTCACACTTGGTGATATTTATTGACAAAATGTTCCCGTTAAGTTAAAATAATATTAATATAATAACAGTGCAATATACAGAGATTAATATATATAATGCTTGTCAACCGACCGAAAGAAACGGGCAGCCGCACATACCCGAAAGGTTGACCGGGGAAGAAAGGAGCAACACATTATTGCAAACGCAAAAATCACCAATCACCACAACCTGATTCTCGAAAAGGTTCGTGAATCCGCCGTTTCGGTTCTGCCGATATTCGTTATAGTCGTGCTGCTGTGCTTCAGCGTCTCGCCGATAGAGACGGATCTGTTTTTGAGCTTTTTGGTCGGCGCATTTTTTGTCATAATCGGCATGGGATTCTTCTCCCTCGGAGCCGAGACCTCAATGACGCCCATAGGCAGCAAAATCGGCACGGCGATGACAAAATCCCGCTCTCTGCCGCTGATAATTACAGTCAGCTTCATTCTCGGCTTCGCCGTGACGATAGCCGAGCCCGATCTTCAGGTGCTCGCGCAGACGGTGCCGCACATAAACAATACCGTACTGCTCGTGACGGTCGGCGTGGGAGTCGGCTTCTTCCTGTGCGTATGCATGGCGAGAATCCTGACGGGCGTTCGCCTGCACTGGCTGCTGATAGGTTTTTATGCCGTTATTTTTATTTTGGCGGCGTTTTCAAAGCCCGATTTTCTCGGCATAGCGTTTGACTCCGGCGGCGTTACGACAGGGCCTATGACCGTGCCGTTCATCCTCGCGCTGGGCGTCGGCGTCTCTAAAATACGAAGCGACGAAAAGGCCGAGTCGGACAGCTTCGGTCTCGTTGCGCTCTGCTCGATAGGCCCCATTTTGGCGGTTCTCCTGCTCGGATTTTTCTATCCGGACGGAGGCGGAGTCGTTGACATAAGCTCGGCGGCGTATTCGAGCACGGGCGAAATAGGTCGCGCCTATCTCACCGCCCTGCCTTCATATATGAAGGAGATGGCGGTGGCTCTGCTGCCGATAATCGCCATGTTCTATATATTCCAGCTCTTCTCTCTGCGCCTTTCAAAGCGTGAGGTCGCAAGGATAACCATAGGCGTCGTCTACACCTATATCGGTCTCGTGCTGTTCCTGACGGGAGTCAACGTCGGCTTCTCGTCGCTCGGCGCGGTGCTCGGCGCAAAGCTTGCCGAGGGCGGCATGAAATATCTGCTCATCCCGCTGTCCATGCTCCTGGGCTGGTTCATCATCTCCGCGGAGCCGGCCGTTACCGTGCTCGAAAAGCAAATAGAAGAGGTCAGCGCGGGCGCCATACCCGGAAAGGTCATAAAATACAGCCTCTCCGTCGCTATCGCCGCCGCGATGGGCATATCGATGATAAGGGTCATAACGGGAATCTCCGTCATGTGGTTTCTTGTCCCCGGCTACCTTATCGCCATTATTCTCTCGTTCTTCGTGCCGGATATCTACACGGCAATAGCCTTTGACTCGGGCGGCGTTGCGTCGGGTCCGATGACGGCTACGTTCATGCTTCAGTTTATGATAGGCGCGTCAAAAACGCTCGGCGGCGATCCGTTGAGCGACGCATTCGGCGTTGTGGCGATAGTCGCAATGATGCCGCTTATCTCCATTCAGGCGGTCGGCGTGATATATGAGAGACGCAGAAAGCCCGAAGAAAAGGTCGAGACCTTTGCCGACGACGAGATTATCGAGCTCTGGGAGGTGCAGACAGGTTGAATTACATAATGACGGTCATAAACCCCGAGGCTCTGCAGAAGCTCGTTGATATCTGCACCGAGCTTGCCATGCCGATACCGATAGCCCTGCACGGGCGCGGAACGGCAGTGCAGAGTATGCGCGAGCTGCTCGGCATAGACTCGACGGAAAAATGGATTGTATTTTCCGTAGCGAGCGAGGAAAAGACGAAGGAATACATGAAAAGACTGCGCCGCACGCTCTATATAGGCGTGCCCGGTCACGGCATCGCATGGGCGGTGCCCATAAAAAGCGTCGGAGGAGGAAAGACTTTGGCATATCTCAACGACGGGCGGCAGGATGCCCGATACACGCCCGATTTCAATTTTTCATATGAGCTGATAGTCGCAATAGCCAACGAGGGGCGCACCGACGCCGTCATGAACGCGGCGCGCGCCGCGGGCGCGATGGGCGGCACCGTGCTCCACGGCAGAGGCACGACTTCGCCCGAGAGCGAAAAGTTCTTCGGCGTCTCGATAGCCAAAGAGAAAGAGGTCATACTTATAGTGGCGCGCAAGGAGCAAAAGGCGGACATTATGCGCTCGATAATGACCCGCGCCGGCACGGACACGGACGCGGGCGCAGTGGTGTTCTCCGTCCCCGTGAGCGAGGTTGCGGGCTTCGGAATGTTCGACGAGACGTAAAGTTCATTTTTAAGGCGGTGCTTCGGCGCCGCTTTTTTCATACGCAAAAATCGGACTGCGATACAATTTTTTTGCCGCAAACTGCGTCGGGCGCATTAAAATTTTTCTTCGCCCGAGTCTGCCGCCGAACGGAGAAAAAATGCCTAAAAAAAGACGAATCAACGCCTCTCGGCACAATCAACATAAACTTTCAACGATAGCGCGGTGTTTGTTTTAATTTGTTCAAGTGCCCGCGTAAAAACCACTAAAAAATTGACGGTTTGTCTCATCGGCTTTAAATTATATCTGATTCACGCAGTAAATTTGAATGAAAATTTATTTGAGTTGCATTTTTGTACCTGAGTACAGCTAATTTTGCACTGTTTTTCTGAAATTTTGAAATTTTTTAAAATTTTCTTGCATTTTGAAACGAGGTATATTAAAATAATCGCAATCGGTTAAAATTATATTTTGCCGCAATTCGTTTTGGGAGTGATACTGTGAGCTACATTGATGACATGATACTTAACGTCAGGCAGAAGAACTCGACTCAGCCCGAGTTTGTTCAGGCGGCAACGGAGGTTCTTGATTCCATTCGCCCGGTTGTAGAGGCGAACAAAGCCTATCAGGATTGGGCACTGCTCGAAAGGCTCGTCGAGCCGGAGAGAGCTACGGTCTTCCGAATCTCGTGGGCGGACGACGCAGGCAAGGTTCACACGAACCGCGGCTACCGCGTTCAGTTCAACAGCGCAATAGGCCCCTACAAGGGCGGTCTGCGCTTCCACCCCTCGGTCAACATGAGCATTATAAAATTCCTCGGCTTCGAGCAGATATTCAAAAACTCGCTCACGGGACTTCCCATCGGCGGCGGCAAGGGCGGCTCGGACTTCAATCCCAAGGGCAAGAGCGAGATGGAGATAATGCGCTTCTGCCAGAGCTTTATGACCGCGCTCTACCGCGTCATAGGCCCGAACACCGACGTTCCCGCGGGCGATATCGGAGTCGGCGGGCGCGAAATCGGCTATATGTTCGGTCAGTATAAGAGAATAACGGGTCAGTACGAGGGCGTGCTCACGGGCAAGGGACTCTCGTTCGGCGGCTCGCTCGCAAGAACAGAGGCAACGGGCTACGGCCTTGTATATCTCGTTGAGGAGATGCTCAAGAACCACGCGAACTCGATCGAGGGCAAGACGATCGTCGTCTCCGGCTCGGGCAACGTCGCAACCTACGCCATAGAGAAGGCTCTGAGCCTCGGCGGAAAAGTTGTCACGGCAAGCGATTCAAGCGGCTTTGTATATGACCCGGACGGCATCGACGTTGCGACGCTCAAGCAGATAAAAGAGGTTCGCCGCGCAAGGATAAGCGAATACGCCAAGGAGCGCCCGAATGCGACGTTCTACGAGGGCAAAAAGGTCTGGGGCGTCCCCTGCGACATAGCTCTGCCGTGCGCCACGCAGAACGAGCTCGGAGCTCAGGACGCAAAGGAGCTTATAAAGAACGGCTGCATCGCAGTCGGCGAGGGAGCGAATATGCCCTCGACAACAGAGGCGACCGAGGTGTTCCTGCAGAACAAGATACTTTTTGCCCCCGGCAAGGCGGCAAACGCGGGCGGCGTCGCGACCTCCGCGCTCGAGATGAGCCAGAACAGCGCGCGCGTCAGTTGGCCGTTTGAAAAGGTCGATCACCAGCTCAACAATATTATGATAAATATATATCACAATATGGCAACCGCCGCAAAGGAATACGGACACGAGGACAACTTCGTTGTCGGCGCGAATATCGCGGGCTTCCTCAAGGTCGCCGACGCGATGATGGCGCAGGGAATAGTATAAAAAAATATATAACAAATCAGCTCCCCGCAGAAAATTTCGCAGGGAGCTGAATTTTATTTTTGTTATTCCTCTATCTTTATTCCCTTATCTTTAAACAGATTCCTCAGACGTTCTACAGATGATGAGCTAAGTGCGGTTTTCGTCAGAATAAACGCGCTGTCTGCGGCGATATAAATATAAAAAGCGTGCTTCGTCTCGCAGACCTTCTGTATCTTCGAATACGGTATGACGCGCTTTATTCGCTTTTCGCCGTGCTCGATGAGCTCCAATTTGTCCTCGTAAAAATCAAATTCCTGCTCGGCAAGAAACGACTTGTCGAGCTTTTTAAATGCCCTGTACGGCGCAAGATACTGAATATAAAGATATGCCGCCGCGCAGATGAGGAGCACGGCGCTTACAACATAGAGAAAGATGTTGCCGCCGGTTTTTACGAAGCTGACTGTGACCGCTGCGGCGCAGGCGATAATAAGCCAGCCCGTAGCGCCCGAGAAGCGCGTCCTTCTGCGCTTGCTGTCCGTGTAGTGGACATATTTAAGATATGAGTCAAATGTGTTTTTGCAGTTTGCGGTAACTATAAGCATATGTTTCTCCGTTTTCAGTCCATGCCGAGCGCGTGCTCGAGATTTTTTCCGAGGATCCCCTCTTTCGCCTCCTCGGAGATGTCGAGGGCGATTATCCTGTTTATCAGTGCCTTGGCGTAGTCGGCTTTTTTATACGGGAAGTCGAGCCCGAATATCGCGCAGTCGTCGTCCCCCTGATGAATGAGCGTCAAAAGCTCGTCATCGGTCAAAGTCCAGTAATCCGGCAGACCGTTGTCGTCCGGCATAATGCTCGTCAGACCCGCATACACGCGCCTCGGGTCGCTCGCGCGGTGGTGGTTGTTGCAGATAACGGCGAGTGCCTCGCGGAAGAAGTGATATCCGCCGACATGCTCCATGCTGAATTTAAGGCGCGGGAAGTTCCATGCAACCTCATCGAAGAGCAGCGGCCGGTAGTCCGCTATGCGGTGCCAGTGCAGCCCCGTGTGAAACGACAGAAAAAGCCCGCGCTCCTGCGCAGCGGAATAGACCTCGCACGCCTTGTCGCCCATGATATTGAACTCCTGATATGCCGGATGGAGCTTTATGCCCCTGAAGCCGAAGTCTGCGATTCTGTTGACCTGAGCCTTTATATCGCCCGAATCAAAGTCCACTGTGCCGAAGCCGACAAGGGACTCGTCGCCCTTTATCGCGTCCGCAAGCCAGCTTATGCAGTCGCCGGGCATATTATAATCTTCATACTGCGACGGAAACGGCGCGAAGCAGACCGCCCGCTCTATAGAGCACTCGTCCATGAGCGCTTTGAGCGAGTCTATTCCGCAGCCCGGTTTTACCTCCTCGGGAAAAACATGGGCGTGATTTGCAAAAATATGATAATTTTTCATTTTTTCTCCTTTAAGTCGATGCCGAGGACGCGGTGTTTGCCGCGGCCATGGCTTTATCTATTGCCAAGACTATGCCGAGCGATATCAGCTCATATTTCGGGTCTAAAATATCGAGCTCGTAGCTGTCGCCCCAGGTGAACCACTCCTTGTGGATGTTCATAATGTTCCTGTCCCCGTCGTAGAGGGAATATTCGTGCGCCCAGAAGTCGCCCTCAACGCGAAGGTCGGTATTTTCGAGCGAATATACGGGGCGGAAAAACGAGAACTCCTTGACTATCTCCGCTATCTCCTCGCCGCCTATCTCGAGTATAAAGCGCGGCAAAAAAGTCCAAAGGCGGCTGTATATCTGCCCTATCTCCTCGCCCTGCGCGTTTAAAATATGCAGCCTTCCGCGCAGAGAGAAAAACTCACCCTCAACAAAATATCTGTCGTCCCCGTTCTCATCCTTGACGGTGAATCTCGAGGTCAGCGAAAAGACCTTTTGCTTGATATAGAGCTTCACTTTAGCTCCCCCTTTCTGCTTTTCAGTATACCATAAACGCCCCGCATTGACAACCGCGGCGGCGGGATTGCGACTAAAATAAATAATTTTTGACCGAAAAAGCCCCGAACGATTGTCACAAAGCTAAAAATTCAAAAAACCTTGTCCCAAGTAATTGATACACTTGTAATTTTTTGATATAATAGCTCCGTACGGGATACACAAAACGAAAGGAGACTACGTGTATGAATTATACTCAAGAAGTAGAGAATATGTGTATTGTCAAAAAGGGCCCGAACCACGGTCCTGCTCCCATTCCCGAAGAGGGCAAATGGATAAAGGCTTATGAGATAAAGGACATCTCCGGCTTCACCCACGGTGTGGGCTGGTGCGCTCCTCAGCAGGGCGCCTGCAAGCTCTCGCTCAACATCAAGG
>ULSA01059258.1_pt1 | contig 10233 bp, 4 predicted proteins | sample 1955951 | NCBI WGS metagenome assembly ULSA01 (sample SAMEA4835697, study PRJEB28245) | human gut metagenome | biome: gut microbiome; material: fecal sample | place: Denmark | collected 2008 | reverse complement strand
TAAAAAAAAGAGGCTGCGCCTATTTTGACACAGCACCTTTTATTCTTATTCTGTTTCAAGATTTGCACCTTTTTCTGGTTCAACGGAAAAATATAGGGTACAGATTATATTAAATTATTTCTCACCACAGAGACACAGGGCCACGGAGTTTTCTTCACTCGGTAATATTCGCTCACAGAGCAGATGCCTGCGGCATCAGGAGTCCACAGAGCCTACAAGAATTTTGGAGACAATGATGTGAATTGCCGGCTCTGTGTTCTCTATGCCTTCAGGCATAAACTCTGAGTTTGTAATGCTATATAAATCTCCGTGTCCTCTGTGCCTCTGTGGTGAACGTAATCCTACAATTTATCGGGTGAGCCCTTTTTCCGTAATGCGCAAGTCTTTAGGTTAAAAATCTTTACAAATAACCGTTGAAAACTCGCTGTATTTTCGCCAAAATCCTCCTCGGCTGAAAATATCAAAAAATACGGCATTTTTGGTGATTTTGACTTAAAGCATTGATAATCAGATGTTTATGCGGTTTTACTGCGAAATCGGCCATTTTAGAACGCAAAATAAACCTCGTAAAATTGCAACGGAGGCTCCGTTAGACGCCAACGGAGCCACTTTTGGCCTTCAAAACCTATCCCGTTGCAATGCAAAACGGCCTAAAACGCACTCTAAAAGTGCCACTTTTGAAAGCTAACAAACGTTAAATCGCTCGAAAACGGCATTTTTTAGTGTTTCGGCGGACGACAAAATTTGACGAAAATCGACCCGATTTTTTTCTAACGGAGGCTGTTTTGGAATTTTGAATTACGAATTTTGAGTTTTGAATTGGGATTTTTGCGACACAAAAATCATCGGAAATGAGTAACGAGACCTATATTTAACGTTCGTTAGCACGAAAGGGCCATGTTTTCGGAGAGGTATTTTTGTAAATAAAATTTACTATTTTTTAGAGCGATAGCGAGTAAAAATATCACTGATAATTTGGTGATTTTCGTTCCCGCTCTTCGGGCTTCATTTCCTTTTAATATCTTTGTAACATAATTGTAACATCATCAGATTAATTTTGCAGCAAAGAGATAACATTATAAATAAATAGGTATAGATATGACTACAATTTATCTTTGTATCGTGATTTTCCTGCTCTGTCTGGCAGTGTTCGACCTGTTCGTGGGCGTGAGCAATGATGCTGTGAACTTCATGCAGTCGGCTATCGGAGCGAAGGTGGCGAAGTTCAGAACCATTCTCGTTGTGGCATCGCTCGGAGTGGCGGTGGGCGCGGTGATGTCTACTGGCATGATGGACGTCGCCCGGCACGGAATAATGAACCCGTCGGGCTTCTCGTTCGACGAGGTGATGGTGATTTTCCTCGCCGTGATGGTAACAGACGTGATAGTGCTCGATATGTTCAATACGCTCGGAATGCCAACCTCCACCACCGTGTCGCTTGTGTTCGAGCTGCTCGGTGGTACGTTTGTGCTCGCTACGGTGAAGGTCTTTGCCGACCCGTCGCTTTCGCTTGCCGACCTGCTCAACTCCGACAAGGCACTGAGCGTGATTATCGCCATCTTCGTGTCGGTGGCTATTGCCTTCTTCTTCGGCATCGTCGTAATGTGGCTGTCGCGCATCGTCTTCACATTCAACTACAAAGGTCATTCGCGCTATGCCACGGGCGTGTTCGGAGGCATCGCCTTCACCGTATTGGCCTACTTCATCCTGCTGAAAGGGCTGGGCAAGTCGCCCTATATTTCGGACGATGCGCGGCAGTGGATAGACGCTAATATGCAGATGCTGATTGTGGCTACGTTTGCCGTCTCGGCTGTCGTGATGCAGATTCTCAATGCTCTTAGGGTGAATGTCTTCAAGGTCGTGGTATTGATTGGTACGTTTGCCCTTGCCATGTCGTTTGCGGGTAACGACCTTGTGAACTTTATCGGCGTGCCGCTCGCAGGACTTGACTCGTATAACGACTATATGGCGAATGCCAATGGAGTCGCACCGACTGACTTTCTGATGACCTCGCTGTCGTCGAGCGCGATGACGCCGCCCATTTATCTCGCCCTTGCCGGACTGGTGATGATTATCGCCATCAATACGTCGAAGAAGGCGCAGAATGTGGTGAAGACCTCCGTAGACTTGGCGCGGCAGGACGAAGGCGATGAGATGTTCGGTTCCTCGCGTGCGGCCCGCAGCATCGTTCGCGTTATACAAGACTTAGGCAGCAACCTCGCCTCCCTCGTTCCGCAGAGAGCGAGAGTGTGGGTAGGGAAGCGGTTCAACAAAAACGAGATGATACTCGAAGACGAGGGTGCTGCGTTCGATGTGGTGCGTGCGGCCGTTAACCTCGTTCTCGCATCGATGCTCATCAGTGTAGGCTCTGCTCTGAAGCTGCCGCTGTCTACCACCTACGTAACCTTCATGGTGGCAATGGGTTCTTCGCTCGCCGATAGAGCATGGAGGAGGGAAAGTGCCGTGTTCCGCGTTACAGGCGTGTTGTCGGTCATCGGCGGCTGGTTTGTCACTGCCGGAGCAGCCTTCACCATTTGCGGCATCGTCTGCCTGCTGATGTTCGTCGGCGGCATACCCGTGCGTTTCGGCTTCATCGCCCTTGTGGTGTATCTGCTGATACGCTCCAACCGCAAGTACAAAGCGAAGACGGCGGAGAGCGAAAAGGAGAAAGGAATGTTCCAACTGATGATGCGCACGCGCGATTCCGAGCTTGTGTGGGAGATGTTGCAGAAGCGTGTCAGCAGGACCCAGAGCTTCGTATGCCATTTCGCCCTCGAGCAGTTCAACACCATCGTAGAAGGCTTTGCCCATGAGAAAGTGCGCAATTTGCGCCGCAGCGTGCGCATGATAAAGGCCGAGCAGAAAGAACTGAAGAAATATCGGCGTCAGGAAATGCTTGTGCTGAAGCGGTGTCCGCAGGCAAAGGCCCTCGAGAGCAATACGTGGTTCCATCTCGGCTACAACAGCAACAGCCAACTGATGTATGCTCTGCTGCGTATGCTTGAGCCGGTGAAGGAACACGTGGAGAACAATTTCAATCCGCTTCCACAGGTGTGTGTAGAGGAATTTGATACTATCCGTAATAAGGTGAACGAGCTGTTGAAACAGAGTGAGGAGCTGATTTCCACCGGTCGTTTTGACAACTATCGCGACGTGCTTGCCGATGCCGACCGTGTGAAGGATGAGCTTTCGGTGATTCGCAAGCGTCATCTCGACCGTATGCAGCGCTCGGCGGATAACAAGTCGCTCCATGTTTCGCTTGTCTATCTGAATGTGTTGCAGGAGACGCAGCAGTTCCTGAGTGCTATGAGGCATCAGTTGCGTGCGGCCAAGAAGTTCGCGGAATAAGATTTAGATAAAGAGGAGAGGGGAGAGTGGAGAGGGGGAGAGAGATGTCTTTCTTCGTGTTCGCTGCATTAGGACAATTATTATCTCCATATTTGCAAAGGTATTCTCTCTCCTCTCTCCCCTCTTCTCTTTAATCATAATTATATTTCCTATCTAAACTGACTTGATTTTTCTTTTTTTTATTATATTTGCAAAGATAATACTAATGACAAACAAAAACACAGGTTGGCATGAGACTGATATTACTGCTATTTATCTTGACCTTTGGCCATTACAGTATGGCTCAGGAAGTGTTTCGTCAAGAAAACCTTATGTCTTGTGACGCGACAGGAAAGATAACACTTGTCCCCGTCAATAGTCCCGATGTGTCTTTTTCCGGCAAGTCTTATACTTGGATTTTCAATGAATCAAGACATAGCCGAGACAGGCATACTGTCAATTATGTAATTGAAGGAGATACAGTTCTTACTGTGTATGATTCCAATAGCCTGCGGAAATACTTAATAAGGGAACATGGCGTGTACCAGTCTTTATATGAGACACCACAAGTGCTTCTTCGGTATGACGTACCGCTTATGGCTATGCCGGGGCTGCTGTCATATAATGACAGCGTAAAATCCGCGTATTTATCCTCGGGAAAGTATTGTGATAAATACCAGATGGGTGAAGATGGCTGCAATATAGTAAGATACGACGGCTATGGCAAAATCATAGAGAATGGCCGTGACACGATACACAATGTGGCAAGGATAAGCACTGCCGCTACATCATCAGTCTGTCTTTCGCTGCCAAATGTGGAATGCCAGGACGGTAGAAGGCTTCAAAAGATAGAGGAAGCCCATACATGGATAGACATGAAGAACGGACGCATCCTTTACAGGCAGGAAAGCCAGTCCTTTTATGAAAACCTTGACATGATAGGGACGACAAACCATACATACAGGTTTGATAATGACACGCAAGCACAAGGTGATGACGATATGAAAGACGATGAAACAGACAGAGATGAATATGTGGATAAGGCTAAAGAGCACGACATAATAAACTATACAATAGATGTATCAGAGGAAAAGGTCTGCATAGAATACAGTCTGACGAAAGAGGCTGAGGTAAGCATATTGATGTGTGACATCATGGGAGTGCTCTACTTTCAGGACAAGCGCAACTGCCCGGCCGGATGTGGATATAATACCTTAATAAATACTTCCGGACTGAAACAAGGCAACTATGTTATATATGTAAACGCAAATGGGGAAGTGCATAGTGATAAAATAATGATACGGCAATGAAACAGAACATCATATACATATTATTCTTGATATTGTTCCAGACTTTTGACAGTCAGTGCGTATATGGAGGAACATTATGGGGAACAGACACCACAGTGGTAGTTACGGATTCCGTAAAATTAAGGAGGAGCGCAGCTTTTGCCAACAGCAATTTTTACAATACAGTAGATGTAGGCACGGCTCCTTTTGCGCCCAAGGCACCCAATGCTGCCGGACTGGTGCAGCATATAGACTGCCCTGTGTCCTATTATACAGGCATCCCTGAGATAAGCATTCCCCTGTATGAAATAGATGTGCAGGGTGTTAAGATTCCAATAACACTCAGCTATCATGCTTCCGGCATAAGAATGTCGCAGGAAGCTACATGGGTAGGATTGGGATGGAATCTCAGTTGTGGCGGAATGATTTCGCGTACGGTAAGGTGCGGTGATGACTTTTATGAATATCCCGAGTCCAACAGCAACGACTTAGAAGAGGGCTATTTAGATGCTCCAGAGGTCAGCGGGGCAATAGACAAGGAATATTTTAAGGCGACAAATCTTTTTGTCAACTATAAGTTGGCAAAGGATTCAGAGCCGGACATTTTCTTTTATAGTATTCCCGGAGGTAGCGGCAAGTTCGTTATCGACAAGTCTCGTGGACCGGTACTGTTCACACGTGGCGGTAATTCCAGTGTGAAAATAGAACTTTTGGGTAAGAAATCAGGAAAGTTTGGCAGCTATACGTTCAAGATAACAGATACACAAGGAACGCAGTTCTTTTTCGACAAGAAGGAGAAAACCACTGCTTTTTCCGGCAGTGGACTATTGAACACGAACAGTTCTAATGCCTCTGTCTTTGACGAATTTGGGCAAACAGTCTGGAACAGGTATGAAACTCCGTTCATATACACTTCGTCATGGATGCTCACAAAGATTGTAACACCCAAGGGGCAGGAAATTGTCTTCAACTACGATCAAGAGGAGTATCAACTGCCGACACAGGAGTCTGTGGTGAAATACAATTATATAAGTACTTCCGGTCCCGGCACCAGCGGAATAACCACATCACCGTTATATTCATGCAGTAAGACAGCCGTGGAGGGATATAGGCTTACCGGTATTTCCTGGAATGCGGGGAGCGTGGATTTCGAAGCCTCCGCACGCGAAGACATAAAGGTGTGGGAATCGGGCAATGCTCCAAAGAAGCTGGACAAGATAACAGTAAGGAACAAGCAGGGAGACATAATCAGGCAGTATGCCTTGTCATATAGATATATGAACCCAGAACGTTCCGACAAATACAAGCATGTGTTCAAGCGTCTTATGCTGGATGGAGTGACCGATTGCATTGATACAAGTATAAAATACGATATGGCGTATTATACAGGTTTCCTGCCAGCCAAGAATTCAAAGGATACAGACTACTATGGATATTATAACGGCAAGAGACAAGGGGAAAATTATTATGCCCCGGCGTATCACAACGGAAATCTCTATGAGGGTGCCGACAAGAACGGAAATCTTAACTATATGCGTATCGGAACTTTGGAGAGTATTACGTATCCCACAGGTGAGAAGACATCTTTTGTATACGATACATTTACAACTATGGAGTCTCCTATACCAATAAATAGGACTGTGTACAAATATCTGACTACATTTTATTCATACGAGACAACGGGTAAGTATACGGAAGATGAGGACTGTGATTATTCCGACTATCCCCGTGAGGCAAGTGTGAGGATGACAATAGATAAAAAAACGTCATTCGGTATATTCGGTTCTGTGGAGAGTACATCGCAAAAGCCAGACTATGACTGGCTGTATGACAGCAACGACTATCCAATGTTCTGTATATATAGAGTAAACTCCGACGGGACAAAAAATGAAAATGCGCTTTATACTCTTACCGTACCGTATGAATTACGGTATAACAACTACAGCAAGATTGAGGACAAGACTATATCGCTGCCTGCGGGAACATATATCTTTGAGAGCTATTCTCCGATAAAGGATATGTATTTGGTACTTGGCGTAAAGTACACGGTACATACACCGGAAAGTCCTATAGTTATGGGTGGATTGCGCATAAAGGAAATCAACGGCACGGACAAAAGGAGTTTTACATATACCGGTGGGGTGCAACTTGTAAGTCCTGTAACTTATTATCAGTATACTGAAAACTATTTTCATGACAATTCTGACTATTATACCGCAGCATACCTTGTGCAGAACTCTGAGTCTGTCGTGCCTATGAGTACATTGAAGGACGGGTATATATACGGTTACAGCAGCGTTTCGGAAAAACGCGCAGGTTATGCGGCGAATACTTATTATTTTCATAATGAGCCGGAGGAACGCAATAGCAGTTATCCTTTCATGCCTACTGTTCTTAACTGTTTCAATGGTCTGAAAGTTAAGGAGGTCATAGGCGGAACGGCATTGGGCAGCCTTCAGACGGAGTATGAATATTCATGTCCGCAGGAAAACACCGTGTACGGCTTCATCTATAAATACTGCGAGGCAAACTACCACAAATACAAGTATGACATAATATGGCCACAGCTTATACAGAAAACCACAACCCGCAAGGAAAACAATGGCACAATGACAGAGGATACATATTATACTTATAATTCAGATTATCAGTTGGAGACGGAAAAGTTCATTTCAAACGGAAAAACTTATACGAAAAAATACGTCTATGCAGGCGGCAAGGACGGGGATGTGTTCACAAATATGGCAGCTAAGCATATTATAAGTGTGCCTGTTGAGACGCAGATCTTGCAAGGGACACAAGTGATAAAGGCTGCAAAGACCGAGTACAAAGACACGCTTGGAATGATTCTGCCATCAGCTACTTATATAACAAACAATAAGACTTTGCTTGCATCAGACTTCTCTGTGGGGGCTTACAGACCAGAGGTGACGTACAGCCGTTATTCACCTATGGGCAACCCTGTTGAGGTCAGGACAAACGAAGGTATTTCTGTCGTCCTGTGGGGATATAATGGAATGTATCCAATAGCAGAGATAAAGAACTGTACATACGCAGATGTAGCTGCGCGGATAGGGGAAAGCGTTATCACAAACGCGGAAAACAGTCCCAAACCGGATGATACATTCATGGCGGCAATAGATGGCCTGCGTACAGTCTTGACAGCGTCAGACATAACAACAATGACATACAAGCCGCTTGTCGGCGTTACTTCCATGACTGATGCCCGTGGCTTCAGGGTGGATTATAGCTACGACACCTCCGGCAGGCTCATCGAGGAGTATTTCATGGAAAACGGTACAAAGCGGACACTTAAAAAATATACATATCATTATGCAGGTAAAGAATAACAACAGCGGCGCAATCGCATTACGGCTCCTTTGCGTGTTCCTTGCTGCCCTTTCCTGTCATGGGGCAGCTGCGCAGACGCCCACGGCGAACTATGTCAAGACTGAGACGATGCTGACAGGCAATGGAACGCAGAAACAGACCTCCGTGCAGTATTATGACAAAAAAGGCCGTCCTTCCCAGTTGCTGTCGAACGCCGCCGGCAACGGCACATACCTTCGTACGTATACAGAGTATGACTCCTTTGGCAGGGTATCGAAGTCGTCAATGCCAATGGTCTCGTCTTCCGGATATACCTATAACTTCCCATACGACATGGCGGAGGATTCACGTCAGACCTATGACGGCGATGCCAACGGATGGACGGTGCACAAGTATGACTCACAGGGAAGAGCCTTGTCTGTTATGGGGCCGGGCTATGACTGGCATGATGATGACCGTGCTGTCAGGCATACTTATGGCACGAACAAGGCAAACTCCGTACTCATCTACGAAGCCCCACTTGACGGCAGTTGCTCCCTTACCCTCACTGGGCGGTATTACAGTGCAGGCGAACTTTATTCGGAAACTGTAATGGATGAGGACGGTCATTTTGTAGAGACATTCACCAACCGACTCGGGCAGAAAATCCTTGAGCGGCGCAGCAGGAATACGGACACATATTTCGTATATGACGACTTGGGACACCTGCGTTTCGTCCTCACGCCCAAGTACCAGCAACAGAAGTACAAGGACATTTGCGCGTACGAGTACCGTTATGACGAACGCGGGCGTATGGTGAAAAAGATACTTCCGGGCTGTCAGGTCACGCAATACTGGTATGACAGTGCCGACAGACTTATGTTCATGCAGGACGCTGCCCTGCGGGGAAAGGGACTGTACAGGTTTTATATGTATGATGCCCTCGGTAGGATGTGTGTGCAGGGTACGTGCACAGACTGCAACCGCGGAAGCTACCGTACGGACGCCGTTTTCAGCAGTACCGGTACGGGCATAGCCGACACGGGTTATTCCACACATAAGACATGGTTTGTAAAAGACCCTGTTATAGAGGTCGTCAATTACTATGACAATTATGATTTCCTGTCAGGGACTCTGTTCCGCACGTGTCCTGCCCTACAGTCCATGCAATCGGTGTCCTCTCTTTCAGACGGGAAGACAACGGTCAGCGTGGCAATCGACAGGAACAGTACGCACGGGCTGCTGACGGGCAGTGTCTCCGTGTCGTCCTCCGGCGGCATGATGTACTCCACGGCATACTATGACAACCGTGGCAGAGCCGTGCTTTCGAACACGGCAATGCCCGACGGCAGTGTCCTTCGCACTGCGTCAAGCCTCAGTTTTACGGGACAGCCTAATAAGGAACTTACCACCCTCGAATACCGGGGAACCCAGCATACATCACTTACGGAGAATGAATATGAGTGGGTGTCCGACAGGGCATCCAAGACGACACACACCTATAACGGCGGTTCTAAGCGCACAACAGCAGTCATCGGATATGACGGGACCGGTCGTGTGGTGTCTCTTCAGCGCGGTCAGGACACACCGGCCGCTACATACACACACAATATAAGAGGCTGGCTAAAGAACCTGAATGATGTCGGCTTTTGGGAAAGAATATTGTACACTTACAATGAGATAATAGACGGAGGAGACTCTTACACCGGCAACATTGGCAACTTGATGTGGCGTAACCAGAAAGACACCATTGACCATAATTATTGTTTCTACTATGACGGCGAGGGCAGGCTTGACGGCGCTTATTATAGTGCCGGCGCAGACTGGACGGAAGACATGGACAGGTACAACTTGAAGATAAACTCCTATGACCTGAACGGCAACATCCTTTCACTGCGGCGCAACGGCAGGAAGAGCGACGGCAGCTATGGCCTGACGGATGACCTCACGATGTCATACTCCGGCAACAGACTGATAAGAGTCGTGGATGCCGCCGACCCTGTCGTCACGAATGGTTCAATGGACTTCAAGGACGGTGCGGACACAGGAGTTGAGTACACTTACAATGCCAGTGGTGCCCTTACGAGCGACCTAAACAAGGGGATAAGCTGTATAGACTACGATATCAACGGCAATATGAGCAAGGTTACCTTCTCCAACGGCAACACCACAGAATACGTCTACTCTCAGTCCGGTTCCAAGCAGCGTGTCATCCACGGCACAGTGACCGCTCTGCCATTCGCAGAACCGGGGATTTCAACAGCGGAGGCCGCCTCCGTGTCCCGTGACACCACGGAGTATATAGGCG
>ULSA01009387.1_pt1 | contig 10293 bp, 5 predicted proteins | sample 1955951 | NCBI WGS metagenome assembly ULSA01 (sample SAMEA4835697, study PRJEB28245) | human gut metagenome | biome: gut microbiome; material: fecal sample | place: Denmark | collected 2008 | reverse complement strand
TTAAAAGCCACACCGGGTGTTATGCCTGGGGTGGCTTTTTTGAGTTCGGGCCGTAAGCTCTGCCCGGTCGTGGTGCACACGGAAATGTATAGCTTTACAGCAAGGGTTGAAAAACAAACAAACGTTTGCTATAATAAATGAAGCGAGGAAATAAAAGTATATTAGGTTTAGTAATTTAAGTATTCATTTAATTTATTGTAATTAGGGAAAATCCAATATCAATCGATTGATAGAAAGAGTGATTTTATATGAACATATGGCTAAAGTTAAGGAAAACAGCAGCAATTGCATTATGTGAGTTACTTGCAATTGCTACAATTTTTACAGGCTGTGCCTCCACTGATTCATCAGGCACTGAAGGTGCCGGGCATGCCGCAGGAGCTGAAGTGGCAGGTGAGGATTCTTCCGGTGCTTTAGGCAGCAAGGATAAAGTGGATGGGCCGCAGGAGGATCTTGTAAACAACAATTCCTACGTTTCCCTTGATGCGATTCCGGCATATGATGGCAAGGCATACGTGGCCGTCAACAATAATGAGCCTTTTTTTACGGACAGCGATATGACTACCACTGCTTTTGAAAATTACAGTGATTTGGATTCACTTGGCAGATGCGGTGTGGCTTATGCCAATATCTGCAAGGATATCATGCCGACTGAGGAGCGTGGCAAGATAGGCATGATAAAGCCATCAGGCTGGCATACGGTGAAGTATGATGTGATAAAGGACAGGTATTTATACAATCGCTGTCATCTTATTGGCTATCAGCTTGCCGGGGAGAATGCCAATCCGAAGAATCTTATTACCGGTACGAGATATCTGAATGTGGAGGGGATGCTTCCGTTTGAGAATCTGGTAGCGGATTATGTAAACAATACAGGAAATCATGTGCTTTACAGAGTGACTCCGATGTTCTCGGGCAGCAATCTAGTTGCAAATGGCGTTCTCATAGAGGCAAAGTCGGTTGAGGATAACGGTGGCGGCATACTTTTTAATGTCTATTGCTATAATGTGCAGCCCGGAGTCGGAATAAACTATGAGAATGGTGACAGCTGGCTGGATGGCACCACAGGAAGTGCATCATCAGGCTCAGACAGCTCAGCAACAGAAAATAGCGCTGCAGATTCCTCAAACAGCGAGACGATGGTTCATATCACTGCAACAGGTAAGAAATATCACCGGGCGGGCTGTCGGACCTTGAAAAAGAGTGACACAGAGGTAACGCTTGATGAAGCAAAATCCATGGGTTTGTCTCCGTGTGGCATCTGCAATCCGCCGCAGTAGATGTGCATTTGCATTTGCAACCGTTCACAGCAGATGTGCATTAGCATTTGTAACCTTTCACAGCAGATGCTCGTTATCTTTGCAGTCCGTATAATTGCCATAAACCCTTGACGATTGCAAAACCGAAAAGTATAATAGAATAGCTAATGAATTCAATATTTTAATATAGATGGAGGAAACCAAATGGCACTGAGCAAAAAGCCGGTCAACGGCATGAAGGATATACTACCTGCAGAGATGGAAATCCGTGATTATGTGACAAGTGTGATCAAGGATACATACAGAAGCTTCGGATTTACACCGATAGAGACACCATGCATGGAGAATATAGCAAATCTCACAAGCAAGCAGGGCGGAGAAAATGAGAAGCTGATCTTCAAGGTAATGAAGAGAGGCGAGAAGCTGAATCTGGAGACAGCAAAGGAAGAGTCGGATGTAGTAGACTTTGGAATGCGCTATGACCTTACAGTGCCACTTTCAAGATATTATTCAAACAATGCCAACAACCTGCCATCGCCGTTTAAGGCACTTCAGATGGGCAGCGTGTGGAGAGCAGACAGACCACAGAGAGGCCGCTACAGACAGTTTACACAGTGTGATATAGATATACTCGGAGAGCCAAGCAATCTGGCAGAGATAGAGCTGATTACAGCAACCACTACCACGATCGGCAGACTCGGCTTCGAGAACTTTGAGATAAGAATCAACGAGAGAAGAATCCTAAAGGCAATGGCTGCTTACAGTGGTTTTGCTGAGGAGAACTACGACAGCGTATTTATCACACTCGATAAGATGGACAAGATAGGAGTGGAAGGCGTTGCAAGTGAGCTTGCACAGGATGGCTATCCACAGGAAAATATTGACAAATATCTTGATTTGTTCAAGCTTTTGGAGCAGACAAGGGATGTCACTGAGGGTGTAAATATACTTTCAGAAAAGCTCGGTGAATATTTAGACGAAGAAGTGGTTACAAATATGACAGAGATAGCTACGGCTGTCAATGCCACAAAGGGAGCAAAGTTTGAGCTCGTATTTGACCCTACACTTGTTCGTGGAATGAGCTACTACACAGGAACTATTTTTGAGATATCAATGCCTGAGCTTGGCGCAGCCTGTGGCGGTGGCGGACGATATGACAAGATGATTGGAAAGTTCACCGGAAATGATGTCCCTGCCTGTGGTTTTTCAATCGGTTTTGAGAGAATTATCCTGCTTCTCATGGAGAGCGGCTTCAAGATTCCTGAGAGTCCAAAGAAGGTGGCTTATCTGGTTGAGAAGAAATATCCGGCAGACAAGCTTGTTGATGTCATGAACCAGGCAAAAGACGCAAGAGCAAACGGACAGCAGGTGCTTGTTGTGCGCATGAACAAGAACAAGAAATTCCAGAAGGAGCAGCTTATGAAAGAGGGCTACGAGGAGTTTGTTGAGTTCTTTAACAGATAGGAATCTGATAAGCAGCAGATTAGCTGTGCAGCAGCGGTACCAAACAGATATTAGAATAAATATATAGTAGAAATATAAGGAGCATAAAATGGCAGAATCAATGCAGGGCTTACATAGAAGCCATAGATGTACAGAGGTATCAAATGCCAATGTCGGTGAGAAGGTCACCGTGATGGGCTGGGTACAGAAGAGAAGAAATTTAGGAAGTCTCATTTTCGTAGATTTAAGAGACAGAAGCGGAATACTTCAGATAGTATTCGGTGAGGAAAATGTAGGTGCAGAGGGCTTTGAAAAGGCAGGCAGCTTAAGAAGTGAGTTTGTCATCGCAGTTGAGGGAACTGTCCAGAAGAGAACAGCCGCTGTCAATGAGAACTTAAAGACAGGTGATATCGAGGTTATCGCTACATCAATCAGAGTGCTTTCAGAGGCACAGACACCTCCATTCCATATTGAGGAGAATTCAAAGACAAGCGAAGACATCAGACTTAAATACCGTTATCTGGATCTTCGCCGCCCTGATATCCAGAGAAATCTCATGCTCAGAAGCAATGTGCTTCGCGTGATGCGTGACTTTATGGCAAACGAGGGATTTTTGGAGATAGAGACACCAATCCTTTGCAAGTCTACACCGGAGGGCGCCAGAGACTATCTCGTGCCAAGCCGTATACACCACGGACATTTTTACGCGCTCCCTCAGTCACCACAGCTCTTTAAGCAGCTTCTGATGGCTTCAGGCTATGACAGATATTTCCAGATTGCACGATGCTTCCGTGATGAGGATCTGCGTGCAGACAGACAGCCTGAGTTTACACAGGCAGATATGGAGCTTTCATTCGTAGATATCGATGATGTAATCGAGGTAAATGAGAGACTGTTAAAGCACCTTTTTAAAGAGGTCATAAATGTGGATGTTGAGATTCCGTTTAAGCGTATGCCTTGGCAGGAGGCTATGGACAGATTTGGTTCTGACAAGCCTGATACACGCTTTGGTATGGAGCTTTGCGATGTTTCGGATGTGGTAAAGGACTGTGGCTTTGGAGTATTCACAGGAGCTCTTGAAAACGGTGGCTCTGTCCGCGGTATCAATGTAGAGGGACAGGCAAAGATGCCTCGTAAGAAGATTGACAAGCTTGTAGAGCATGCAAAGGGCTGTGGAGCAAAGGGACTTGCTTATCTGTGCATCAATGAGGATGGCACATACAAGTCATCATTTGCCAAGTTTATGACAGAAGCTGAGCTTGATGCACTTGTTGCAAAGATGAACGGAAAGCCGGGAGATTTACTCCTTTTCGCAGCAGACAAGAATAAAATCGTATGGAATGTACTTGGAGCACTTCGTCTCATGCTCGGAGCTGAGCTTGGCCTGATTGATGAGAACAAGTACAATTTCCTCTGGGTAACAGAGTTCCCACTCCTTGAGTGGTCTGATGAGGAAAACAGATTTATGGCAATGCATCATCCATTCACCATGCCTATGGAGGAGGACTGGGACAAGATAGACTCAGATCCGGGCGCAGTTCGTGCAAAGGCATATGATATCGTACTCAATGGTACAGAGCTTGGTGGAGGCTCAGTGCGTATCCATCAGGATGACATCCAGGAGAAGATGTTTGAGGTGCTTGGTTTTACAAAGGAGCGTGCACATGAGCAGTTTGGATTCCTGCTTGATGCATTCTCATATGGTGTACCGCCACACGCAGGACTTGCCTTCGGTGTTGACCGTATCTGCATGCATATGCTACATACAGACAATATCAAGGAGGTTATTGCATTCCCTAAGGTAAAGGACGCTTCGGACCTCATGTCAGAGGCACCCGGAACTGTAGATCCAAAGCAGCTTGAGGAGCTTGGAATAGCTATAGCTGCAGAGGAAGATGAGGAATAACACTATAATATGAATTTGAAAAAAAATATTTTCAATGCGATTACCATAATACTGCTCGCCGCACTTATTGCGGGGGCAGTATTGCTTAATAACAGGATAAAAAAGCTCGAGACACAGACGTCATACACATCAGACAACACATCGGTGATACTTTCCGATGTGCAGACCATGCAGGATGATATCAAGTCCACCCTTGAGGAGGAGGCCAGCCTCATAACAGACTGGGATATTTCCTTAAAAAGTGCAGACTTTACCGATAAGACATACACAGTCTCTGTCTCGGTGGTGCCAAAGGAGTACACAGAGGATACAAAAACCAGTGTATTTTTCGGTACAAACGAGATACCGCTTGAGCTAGACGGCATCAAGTATACGGGCGAGGCCACACTTCCGCTGTCAGAGGACTATGCAGGCAATGTGACATTTCTGTTTGTTGACGGAAATAAGAGAAGCACAGAGGTGCTCGATAAGTTTGAAGGTGTGACATCAGTGTTCAAAAATGTAGCATCCGGCATACTTGCCGATAAACCAACCTTTGACAATGGCAGCATAAAGCTTGGCACAGATGTAGATGTAGCGGTCATGGGAAATGATTACTTTGACTTTAACAGTGTGCAGCTCGTAGTTGCAAGCTCAGATACAGAGCTAAAGACTTACGATATCAGACAGCTGTTGGCAGAAAACGGCACAGACAGTGCAGACTCTGCAGACACAGACTCCATCACATCCGCCTTAAGCCGGAAGGATGATGCCAAAAAAGATGGCTCAAAGAATGACACGGAAAATGATACCTCTGATGCCTCAAAAGAGGACGACGGTAAGCTCCATAGCCTCGAAGGCACAGTCAAAATCGAAGACTTGATCCCTGTCACAGCCGCAAGCAATATCAAAATATATGTCAAAGCAGTATCGGCACAGGGCTACACATTCACATATGACCTGTTCGATGGTACCGTAAATCAGGACATCACAGACTTTGAAACCACAGCCGACATATCCGGCGGCGACTACACAGTAACCGACCCGTCCGGCAGCAAATATGAACCATAAGAATATGATATAAAATAAAGCTCATTTCGCATAAGTGAAATGAGCTTTAAATTTAAAAAGTAAAAAGTGCCGGACAAAATTTCACGCCAGTGAAATAAGTCCGGCACTGCCAAAATGTAAGGTAGCAAAGCGCCTCGCTCATAAACCTGAATTAGCCGGAGAGCATACAGTGTGTTCCGAAGAAAAATGTGAACTGCCGCGGAGTTCCATAAATTAAAGAAGAAAGAAAACATAAATAAAATCGTAACCTGTCCGGATAAAGAACCGCGGCTGACTTCACATTTTTCTGAGGAATATACTGTGTGCTATGCCGGCAGCTTCACAACCTAAAAAGCGAGGCGCCCACCACCAATCATTTGATGAGCTGCGCCTCACCCTTCTTTTTTGCTGAGCGGCAGCGTAAATATAAACTCAGTTCCCACACCCTCAGTACTTATCACATTTATATTCTCACCATGCGCCTGCACGATTTCTTTAACTATAGACAGGCCAAGTCCCGTACCGCGCTTATCCTTTCCGCGGGATAAATCACTCTTGTAGAAGCGTTCCCAGATCTTTGAAAGGCTGTCCTTTGGTATACCGATACCGTGATCCTTTACTGATATAAACACCTTTTCATTTCTGATACTCGTCTCAATCTTGATACTCGAATCATTATTTGAAAACTTCACAGCGTTGTCAATCAGGTTGTAAAGAATCTGTTGGATTTTGACCATATCACCGCGCACGAAAAGCTCTTTTCCGGTGAGCAGCAGGTCAAAGCTTAAGCCCTTTTCACTGCACTTACCCTCGAAGGTGAGGATTGTCGTGCGGATCATTGTATTGATGTCAAAATCAGCAATATCCAGGTGTATGCCGTGATGACCGAACTGGTTCAGATCAATAAGACTCTTGGTGAGCTTATTAAGCCTCTCGGTCTCAAAAAGTATGATATTTAAATATTTATCCTGCATCTCAACAGGGATGGTTCCGTCCAGCATAGCCTCCACGTAGCCCTTTATCGAGGTAAGAGGGGAGCGGAAGTCGTGTGACACGTTGGAAACAAACTTGCGCTGATCCTCCTCAAGAGTATCTAGCTCCGTTGCCATGTAGTTGAGTGTGTTTGCCAGATAGCCGATTTCGTCATTGGAATGTACATCAATCTGGGCAGTGAAATCGCCCTTTGCATACTTCTTTGCGGTCTTTGTGATTCGTGTGATTGGCTGGTAAATGGAGCGGCTCATCATGACAAGCATAATAAATGCCACTGCAAAAATAAGCGCTACAGTGTAAAAGGAGATATTCATAAAACCGTTTACACCTGCCGTGATATGGCTCATTGTCTTGTGAATGACTATGTAGCCGATATTCTGGTACGAGACATTTACCGGGGAAAATACGGACAGCATCCTATGCTTGAAGGAGCCGTAAAAATTTCCAATCATATAGTTGTCGCTGCCAAAATCGGTGACATCAAAGCCATTTATCACTACAGGCTTAGAACTGTCATTTTGGATATCAATGCCTATTGACGGATCATCTGAGTCTATGAGCAGCTCACCGTCAGGGCTGACCACCCATACCTCGGCATCCATATAGTCGGCTACGATTTTCATGTGATTCTGGAAATCGCTAAGCGACATGGATGAGCCAAAGTATTCACTGGCATAGTCACCTGCAATGATGGATGCCTCCCTGTAGAGATTGGATGCTTCCTGCTTTTCGATATAGTCTGTGGTGAGATGCTGTGTAAAGGTGCATATAATGAAAAAAGCGATGACACCGTAAATCAGGTAGCTGATTAACAGCTTAGAGTAGATGGTATGCTTCATTATTTATTTTACCTCAAACTTGTATCCGATGCCCCAGACAGTTGCGATGCGCCAGGTTGGCTTGTCCTTGATTTTCTCGCGGAGACGCTTTACATGCACGTCGACAGTGCGGGTGTCACCGACATATTCATAGCCCCATATGTTGTCCAGAAGCTGCTCCCTTGTAAACACCTGATTTGGAGATGAGGCAAGAAAATATAATAGCTCAAGCTCCTTTGGCGGCATATCAATCTGCTGTCCGTCATAAGTGACAGAGTAGTTGGACAGATTTACAATAAGCCCCGGGTACTCCACACACTTGATATCTACGGAAGCATAGGCCTCCGGCTTTGCAGGCTGGAAGCGTCTGAGCACGGCCTTGACTCTTGCCACAAGCTCCTTTGAGTCAAAGGGCTTGAGTATATAGTCGTCGGCGCCAAGCTCCAGGCCTAAAACCTTGTCAAATACCTCGCCCTTTGCGGAGAGCATGATAATCGGCACATCGGACTTTGCACGTATCTCACGGCATACCTGATAGCCGTCTATGCCCGGAAGCATGAGGTCCAAAAGAAGCATGTTTGGCTTGTAGTGCTCGAACGCGATAAGAGCCTGCTCACCGTCATTTACGATTTTGGTGTCATAGCATTCCTTGGTCAGATATAGAGATATAAGCTCTGCTATATTGTTGTCGTCGTCTACTATCAGTATTTTCTGTTTAACAGCCATTTCTAATCTCCTTCTTAAAAATTATTTATATTCCGTAAAAGTACATTGTCGTTATTTAAAGGTTGCGATGGTTACTCCGGCATCGCCCTCACCAAACTCACCGAGATGGTATTCCGCAATAGTTTTTGTCCTCTTAAGGAGTCCATGAACAGCCTTTCGCAGTGCACCGGTGCCTTTTCCGTGGACAATGCGCACTGATGAAAGATGAGCGATATATGCGTCGTCCAAGTATTTATCTAAGAGAGCAAGTGCCTCATCCGTAGTCTTTCCAATCAGGTTGATTTCTGATGAAACTGACAGCGATTTGCTCATCTTTATCTTACTTCCGCTGCCGCCGTACTTCTTGGCAGGAGAGACATCGTCGTTTAAGAGCACGAGGTCATTAATATTAACTAGCGAGCGCAGTATACCCATCTGCACATACAAATCGCCCTTGGCGTTTGGCAGAGTGTGGACGGTTCCCTTCAGATTGAGGGAGAGCACAAGCACAGAATCACCGATGCGCAGCTTCTTAGGCGCCTTGTGATTTGCCTTGGCAGTGTTTTTCTTGATGTCTGACAGCTTCTTTTCCTTGTCATTCATCTTGTCACGAAGGGCAGAGCGCTCCTTTTCCATTTGGCTCATAGGAGCCTGTCCCTGTCCGTATTTGTTGAAATTGCGGATGGTTTTGTCGGCAAGTTCCTTTGCATCCTGCAGTATCTTGTAGGCTTCCTCATTTGCCTCGCGTAAAATCTTGTCCTTGCTCTTGTCTATGCGCGCATTTTTCTCTTCGAGCTGTTTCTTGAGCTTTTCAATCTCGGCCTTGTAGCTGTTGATTTCAAGCTGTTCCTTTTCGATAGTTTGTCGCTGTGACTCGAGGCTTGCAATCAGATCCTCGAAATCAAGGTCATTATCATTAATTCTGCTTTTTGCATCCTCGATGATGTTTTCGTCCAGACCAAGCTTTGATGAGATCGCAAATGCGTTACTCTTTCCAGGAATACCGATTAACAGGCGGTAGGTAGGGCTTAAAGTCTCCACATTGAATTCGCAGCAGGCATTTTCCACACCGTCTGTGGAAAGCGCATATACCTTCAGCTCACTGTAGTGTGTGGTGGCCATGGTGATGGCGCCATACCGGTGCAGTCTGTTTAAAATTGAGATGGCAAGTGCCGCACCCTCTGTCGGGTCGGTTCCCGAGCAGAGCTCATCGAACAGGCAAAGGCTTCTGTCGTCAGCTTTTTCAAGAATTTTTACGATATTGGTCATGTGAGACGAGAAGGTACTGAGACTTTGCTCAATACTCTGCTCATCGCCTATATCCGCAAAGACGTCCTCAAAGATGGCGAGCTTTGACCTGTCAGCCGCAGGAATGTGAAGACCTGCCTGACCCATGAGAGTCAAAAGTCCGACAGTCTTTAGTGAAACCGTTTTACCGCCGGTGTTTGGTCCGGTGATGATGAGCTGCTTATAGTCCTCGCCGAGCCGTACATCTATAGGGACCACCTTTTTAGCGTCCAAAAGAGGATGACGGCCCTTTCTGATATTGATATGCCCCTCGGTGTTGAACTCCGGTGCCACACCGTTATATGATTTAGCCAGATTTGCCTTTGCAAAAATGAAGTCAAGCTCTGAAAGAATCTCATAGTCCTGCTCCAAAGCAGCTGCATTCATGGCAACCTTGTCGCTGAGCGCTGCAAGGATTTTTTCAATCTCCTCCTGCTCCTTTATGAAAAGCTCCTTGAGCTCGTTATTCAAATTGACGACAGCCATCGGCTCGATAAAAAGGGTAGAGCCGGTAGATGACTGGTCGTGCATCATGCCGGGTACATTGCCCTTTGCCTCAGCCTTTACAGGCAGACAATATCTGCCGTCGCGCATGGTCACAACCGCATCCTGCAGATATGTCCTCGTTGTGCTGTTGTTCATGAGCTTGGTGAGCTGCGCATGGATTCTGTCGTTCATGCCGCGTATGCTCTTTCTTATCTTAAAAAGCTCAGGACTCGCATCATCGGCAATCTCTTCCTCAGATAAAATGCACCTCTTAATCTCATCGCAGAGCGCAGAAACCGGTTCAATCCCTGCAAACAGACCGGAGAGAGAATCCTGCTTCTCATTATCCATGGCACTTCTGCCATAG
>ULSA01054747.1_pt1 | contig 10294 bp, 8 predicted proteins | sample 1955951 | NCBI WGS metagenome assembly ULSA01 (sample SAMEA4835697, study PRJEB28245) | human gut metagenome | biome: gut microbiome; material: fecal sample | place: Denmark | collected 2008 | reverse complement strand
TATAAAAAGATGATTAGAGTATTATTTATTTGCCACGGCAACATCTGCCGTTCCCCCATGGCAGAATTCATCCTAAAGGACCTCGTCGCCAGACGAGGTCTCACCGACCGCTTCGAGATAGCCTCGGCTGCCACCAGCACCGAAGAAATCTGGAATGGCATTGGGAATCCGATTTATCCGCCGGCGCAGGCGGAGCTTAAGAAGCATGGAATCGGGAATACGCCGGAGACCGATTTTCGGGACAAGCGGGCGAGACAGTTGACAAAATCCGATTATGAGATTTATGATTACCTCATAGGGATGGACGAAAGCAACATCCGTGGAATCGAGCGGATAACCGGGCATCGTGGCGGTAAAATATCCATGCTGCTTTCCTTTGCCGGAGAGCAGGCAGCAATATCTGACCCATGGTATAGCGGCAGGTTCGATAAAACCTATGCGGATGTCACACGCGGATGCGAAGCATTCTTAGAATATCTCATAGAGCAGGGAGAAGTGTAGATGATAGAAATCTTATTTGGCGAAAGTGAAGGCGTAGCCATGAAGCTTGCGAAGAACTATCAGCAGCCGGATTATGAGGATGGACCAACCGCGTGGCTTGGGGAAAAGCCGGACAAAGCCACATTTGAAGACATGTTTGCAGGAGAAGCGGTTGGCGGAACTTCTGCGGAGGTCATTATACTGCCATTTATGTTGGACATTGGCAGCCTGAGGGAACCGCTGGATGGTACATATCGGAAGAAGATAATCTTAGAGCAGTATGGTGTCTATTGGAATGAGGATGAGAAAGAGGAGCGGGAAGAATTAGAGCAGGCAGTGGAAACCTATGGGAAAGAGCTGCAGCGGATGGAGCAGTTTGCAAAGCAGGGAGAATCTTTCCGTATCTGGTACAGCAACAAGCCTTATTCCCTGTGCGGACTCTGCCATGCAGTCAGTGTGCTGCGGAAATATGAATGTGCCATATCCGTGGTACGTCTGCCGGATTATGTAAGAGAAGAGGAAAATACGACGGTACGTTATTCTTCCTGGGGAGAAGTAGATGCCGGACAGTTTTATCGATTCCTCCCATTGGAAAAGGAACTTTCAGAGCATGAGCAGAAAGTATTTGCATCCAGATGGGACGAACTTAAAGAAGAGGATGCACCTCTTCGGGTTCTGATAAATGGCTGTCTGGTGGGCGTAAAAGAGGATTTTTATGATTTCTTGATTCGAAGAGAACTGCCGGAGGGCGAAATCATACAGGCAAGACTTATTGGAAATCTGTTGTTAAAATATCCCCTTGGAATCAGTGACAGTTGGTATATGAACCGCATCAAACATATGATTGAGACCGGAGAAATAAAAGTAGTGAAAGAGGCGGATGAAATTTTCCGCCGGAGCATCAGAAAGGAGCAGTAAGGAATGAACGAGATCATAAAAGCAATGGAGACAAGAAGAAGTATCAGAGGTTATAAGGAAGATATGGTGCCGGAAGAGTTGATTGCAGAAGTAGTGGAAGCCGGAACCTATGCGGCTACCGGAATGGGCAGGCAGTCACCGATTATACTTGCAGTTACCAATAAGAAAGTAAGGGACAGACTTTCCAAGGTAAATGCCGAGATTATGGGAACAACCGGCGATCCGTTTTATGGAGCACCGGTTGTACTGGTGGTGTTAGCAGATAAGAGCCGCCCAACCTATCTATATGATGGAAGCCTTGTCATGGGCAATCTGATGCTGGCAGCACATTCCTTAGGCCTTGGAAGCTGCTGGATTCACCGTGCCAAAGAAACTTTTGAGCGGGAAGAAGGAAAAGCAATCTTAAAGGAACTTGGCATTGAAGGAGATTACGAAGGTATTGGAAACTGTGTCATCGGCTATGCAAAAGAACCGGCAAAAGAAGCTGCTCCGAGAAAAGCAGATTATGTTCATTATATAAAATAAATCTGGATAATATAAAGGACATAGTGAAAAAATAGCATCAGATTTGTAAAAAATACTTGCAAAACAAAAAAAGCAGTGCTATCATAGTCAACAACTAGGAGATATAGTTGCAAAAGCTGGGAAAGAGACTCTTACTTTTAGAGGCCGACAGGAATACAGCGTCACCGACTGAGAGCGCTGTTTGGAAGAGAAAGCAAAGGGAACACTCTGGAGCCGACTGGCTGAATTACAGTAGGTCAGTACGTAGTGCACGTTACGCACGAAGAGAGGGAAGATGAAGCATTCATTTTCCAATGCGGGTGGTACCGCGGATAAGAAGATTATTCGCCCCGGAATACGAGTCAGTATTCCGGGGTTATTTTTATACTCCGGGCTGACAATCATATCAGAAAAGGAGTAGATAAGATGAGCAACATTTACAGAGACGTAACCTTAAATCAGGTAAGCGAAAACGACATTGGAAAGACACTTCGGGTAGCAGGCTGGGTAGAGAATATCCGTGACCATGGCGGCGTATCCTTTATTGATTTAAGAGATATGTATGCAGTAATGCAGATTGTAATCCGGGATGGAAAACTGTTAGAGGGAATCCGCAAGGAGCAGGCAGTTTCCATAGAAGGTCTGATTGAAAAAAGAGATGAAGAGACCTACAATCCAAAGATTCCGACCGGAACCATTGAATTAGAGGCAAAGAGTGTAGATATTTTAGGAGAGGTTTATACACAACTTCCATTTGAAGTAATGACCAGTAAGGAAGTCCGCGAGGATGTCCGGTTGAAATACCGTTATCTGGATTTGAGAAACCAGAAAGTAAAAGACAATATTATTTTCCGTTCCAAGGTAATTTCATTCTTAAGAGAGAAAATGACAGAGATGGGATTCTTAGAGATTCAGACTCCGATTCTTTGTGCATCTTCTCCGGAGGGCGCAAGAGATTACATCGTGCCATCCAGAAAATACAAAGGGAAATTTTATGCATTGCCACAGGCACCACAGCAGTACAAACAGCTTCTGATGGTATCCGGATTTGATAAATATTTTCAGGTTGCACCATGTTTCCGTGATGAGGATGCAAGAGCAGACCGTTCACCGGGAGAGTTCTATCAGCTTGACTTTGAAATGAGCTTTGCAACCCAGGAAGATGTATTTAAGATTGGTGAAGAAGTACTTTCTGCCACCTTTGAGAAATTCGCACCGGAAGGCAGCAAAGTAACGAAAGCACCGTATCCAATCATCAGTTATAAGCAGGCAATGTTAGAGTTCGGAAGTGACAAACCGGACCTTCGGAACCCACTTCGTATCATCGATGTGACAGAGTTCTTCCAGAGATGTACCTTTAAGCCATTTATCGGAAAGACCGTAAGAGCCATCCGTGTACATGCAGAAATGTCGAAAGGTTTCCATGAGAAACTTTTGAAATTTGCAACCGGAATCGGTATGGGCGGCTTAGGATATCTGGAAGTATTAGAAGATGGAAGCTATAAGGGACCGATTGACAAATTTATCCCGGATGACATGAAAGAAGAATTCAGAAATCTGGCAGGTCTTGAAGTAGGAGATACCATTTTCTTCATGGCAGATAAAGAAGAGCGTGCCGCATATTATGCAGGCATGATTCGAAATGAATTAGGCGAGAAGCTGGATTTAATTGAGAAAGATGCATATCGTTTCTGTTATGTCAATGATTTCCCAATGTTCGAGCGTGACCCGGAGACCAAGAAAATCGGATTTACCCATAACCCATTCTCCATGCCACAGGGCGGCTTAGAGGCACTCAATACCATGAATCCGCTGGACATCTTAGCATACCAGTACGATATCGTCTGCAACGGTGTGGAACTATCCTCCGGTGCAGTCCGTAACCATGATATGCAGATTATGGAGAAAGCTTTTGAAATCGCAGGTTATGATAAAGAAGTGCTGAAAAATAAATTCGGAGCATTATACAATGCATTTCAGTTTGGAGCACCGCCACACGCAGGAATGGCGCCTGGCATTGACCGTATGATTATGTTACTGCGTAACGAGGATAACATCCGTGAAGTCATTGCTTATCCGATGAACGGAAATGCACAGGATTTGATGTGCGGAGCACCAAACGAAGTAACCGAGCAGCAGTTAAGAGAAGTTCATATCAAAGTACGTGATTAAGGAGGAAAAACAATGGCAAATGTGATTTCAGATGAAACCATGGAATACGTTGGAATCCTTGCAAAGCTTGAGCTTTCCGAAGAGGAAAAAGCAGCAGCAAAAAAAGACATGGAAAGCATGTTAGATTATATTGATAAATTAAACGAACTGGATACATCCGGTGTAGAACCGATGTCCCATGTATTTCCGGTGCATAATGTATTCCGGGAAGATGTAGTAACCAATGGTGACGGCGGCGAGGATACCCTTGCCAACGCGCCGGAGCGCAGAGACCGGGCATTTGTTGTACCAAAGACCGTAGATCAGTAAAGGAGGCGGCAGAAGATGAATTTATTATCACTGACAGCAGTAGAGCTTGGGAAAAAAATCAAAGCCCATGAAGTATCAGTAGAAGAAGCTACAAGAGCCGCCTTAGATGCCATTGCAGCAAGAGAGGATGCGGTACACAGTTTTGTTACCGTAGATGAAGAAGGGGCAATGAAGCGTGCGGCAGAAGTGCAGAAGCTCATTGATGACGGCATATTGACAGGACCGTTGGCAGGAGTTCCGGTTGCAATCAAAGATAATATGTGCACAAAAGGAATGCTGACCACCTGCAGTTCTAAAATTTTATATAACTTTATTCCGACTTATACCGCAGAAGCAGTATTAAATCTGGAAAAAGCCGGAGCAGTAATTCTTGGAAAGACCAACATGGATGAGTTTGCCATGGGAAGTACCACAGAGACCTCTGCTTTTGGAGAGACCAAAAATCCATGGAATACCAAGCATGTACCGGGCGGTTCATCCGGTGGAAGCTGTGCTGCAGTAGCAGCAGAAGAGTGCTTCTATGCATTGGGTTCTGATACAGGTGGATCCATCCGTCAGCCGAGTGCATTTTGTGGTGTCACAGGAATTAAGCCAACCTATGGAACCGTATCCCGATATGGACTGATTGCCTATGGTTCTTCTTTGGATCAGATAGGACCGGTTGCCAAAGATGTGACAGACTGCGCAACCATTTTAGAGGCAATTACTTCCTATGATAAAAAGGATTCTACTTCCATTCAGAGAGAAGAGACCGATTTTACCAGTGCATTAGTCGATGATGTGAAAGGAATGAAAATCGGTATTCCAAGAGATTATTTTGGAGAAGGACTGGATGAAGAAGTAAAGGATGCTATTTTAGCAGCCGCTAAGAAATTAGAAGAAAAAGGTGCTATCGTAGAAGAGTTCGATTTGAGCCTGGTAGAATATGCAATCCCTGCTTACTATGTAATTGCAGATGCAGAAGCAAGCTCCAACCTTGCTCGTTTTGATGGCGTAAAATATGGCTATCGTACGAAAGACTACGAAGGACTTCACAACATGTATAAGAAATCTCGTTCCGAAGGCTTCGGAGCAGAAGTAAAACGTCGTATCATGTTAGGATCCTTTGTTTTAAGTTCCGGTTATTATGATGCATATTATCTAAAAGCACTGCGTACGAAAGCATTGATTAAGCAGGCATTTGATAAAGCATTTGCAAAATATGATGTTATCTTAGGACCGGCAGCACCGACCACCGCTCCGAAGTTGGGAGAGTCCTTAAGCGACCCGTTAAAAATGTATTTAGGCGATATCTATACCGTATCGGTGAACTTGGCAGGACTTCCGGGAATCAGCCTGCCATGCGGCATTGACAGCAAGGGACTTCCGATTGGCATGCAGTTGATTGGAGACTGCTTCAAGGAGAAGAATATCATCCGTGCCGCTTATGCCTTTGAACAGACAAGACCATATCAGCACAGCCCGTTAGCAGCAGAATAGGAGGAAAAGAAGATTATGAGTAAACAGTATGAAACCGTCATCGGACTGGAAGTCCATGTGGAACTGGCAACCAGGACCAAAATCTTCTGTGGCTGTTCTACTGCATTCGGAAGTGCACCAAATACACACACCTGTCCGGTCTGTACCGGTATGCCGGGCTCTCTTCCGGTTTTAAATAAACAGGTGGTAGAATATGCCATGGCAGTAGGTGTTGCCATGAATTGTGAAATCAACCAGTATTGTAAATTTGACCGGAAGAACTATTTCTACCCGGACAATCCTCAGAACTATCAGATTTCCCAGCTTTATCTTCCAATCTGCCACGATGGCGGCATCGAGATTGAGACTTCAGAAGGAAAGAAAACCATTGGAATCCATGAGATTCATATGGAAGAGGATGCGGGAAAATTAGTCCATGATGACTGGGAAGATGTTTCCCTGGTGGACTATAACCGTTCCGGTGTGCCACTGATTGAGATTGTATCTGAGCCGGATATGCGTTCTGCAGAGGAAGTCATTGCTTATCTTGATAAATTAAGAATGATTGTGCAGTATCTTGGTGCATCTGACTGTAAGATGCAGGAAGGCTCCATGCGTGCAGATGTCAACTTATCTGTCCGTGAAGTAGGAGCAAAAGAATTTGGTACCCGTACCGAGATGAAAAATATCGGTTCCTTTAAAGCAATTGCAAGAGCCATTGAAGCAGAGACAGCAAGACAGATTGATTTGATTGAGTCTGGCGAAAAGGTGGTTCAGGAGACCAGACGCTGGAATGATGACCAGGGATATTCCTATGCCATGCGTTCCAAAGAGGATGCACAGGATTACCGTTATTTCCCGGAACCGGATTTGGTTCCAATCGTCATCAGTGATGAATGGTTACAACGCATAAAAGACAGCCAGCCGGAGCTTCGGGAAGCAAAACGTCAGCGTTATCAGGATGAATTAGGCCTGCCGGAATATGATGCCAACATTTTAACATCTGCAAAGAAAATGGCAGATGTTTTTGAGGCAACAACTGCAATCTGCAATAAGCCAAAGAAAGTATCCAACTGGCTGATGGGTGAGACCATGCGAATCTTAAAGGAGCAGAATAAAGACCCGGAGGATATCGCATTTTCACCGGAAAATCTGGCAAAATTAATTGAGCTTACCGATGCCGGAACCATCAATGGCAATGTGGCAAAAGAAGTATTTGAGCAGATTTTTGCAGAGGATATCGACCCGGATAAATATGTAGAAGAGCATGGATTAAAGACTGTAAATGACGAAGGTGCATTGCGTGATACCATTGCCAAAGTCATCGAAGAGAATCCACAGTCGGTAGAAGATTACCGCAATGGGAAAGAAAAGGCAATTGGCTTCTTAGTAGGTCAGACCATGAAAGCTATGAAGGGTAAAGCAAATCCTGGAATGGTAAATAAAATCTTAAAAGAACTGTTATAAGAGTTGTGATAAAGCTTTGAAAAGAGCATGACAGAATGTGTTTCGAAAGCACATTCAAATTTATAAAAAATCCTGCAGTATGGAAAGTATGTAAGAACAAACTTCCATATTGCAGGATTTTTTGTTTCCCGTTATGGAACCATATCTTTCTTTTTCTTATGTGCCGCCCGGATAAGATAGCATACGGTTCCCACTACAAATCCAAGACTAATCCACTGGGAAGTGGAGAGTGCTAAAAGATGGCCGCGGACGGCATCGTAACGCACATATTCTAACAGGAACCGGAGAATACCATAGACGATGAAATAAATGGCAATGGTATGGGGATAAGATTTCTTTAAATCCAGCACAGCAAGTACAATCGCAAGAATCAGAAGACAGATTGCTTCTACTAACTGAACCGGAAACAGTGGCGTATCCGATGGTGTCAGAGAGCCTTCCGGAAATTGTACAGCAAAAGGACCGTCATATGGAATGCCATAACAGCAGCCGGCAAGAAAACAGCCGATGCGTCCGAAACCGTGAATCCATGGAATCAGATAAATCAGGTGTGTAATATAAGGCTTGCTGTTGATATGATGGAATTTTCCTGCAAAAAGAAAGCAGAGAAGTCCGCCAATGAGTCCACCATAGAATACAAATCCACTTGACATGATATAATTAAAATACCTGGGTTCTAAAAAACGGGACCAGTCAATCTCCCGATAAGAAATGATAAGATACAAAAGCTTGGCGCCTGTAAAGGCGCCAAGTAATGTGTATGCTTCTAATATAAGAAAATCATCAAAAATCAACTTATATTTCTTAAGGGGGTAAAGTGCAAATACATTTGCAAGGATTACCCCAAGGGTAATCATAAGTCCGTATGATGGGATATGAAATCCCAGAATGTTAAGATAAATCGACATAGTATCACCCTTTTAAAAAGTCGGTTCTATTATAACAAACCTGCAGATGCAACGCATGCAACACATGCGATGTAAAGCAGTAAGCCTAATACTAATCCGATGATAGAACATACAAGTCCGCCGGTAGCACATTTAGCCTGATTCTTATGTCCGATAGCACCTAAGATAGTTCCTATAAGACCTAAGATTGCTCCAATCCAGCCGATAGTTCCAGCAGTGAATACATCGATAACGATTGCAAATTTCGAAAAATAGTAAAAAACATCAGGTTTTGTCATATATGAAGATTTTATAAAATTATGGCTGCGAAGGTTGAGATTAAAACCGGCTTGAATTATAATAAAAGCAATGTTTTAGAATCTTAAAACAGATTTGAGAGAATAGGAGAATCAGATATGGCAGAGAATAAAGACAAGAGAGAACTTGAAAATATAGATACTGTAGAAGACGCAACGAAAGAGAACACAGATGAGAAGAAGGATGAATACGAAGAAATCTGTTACATCTGCCGCAGACCGGAAAGCGTTGCCGGTCAGATGATAAAGATTCCGAATAATATCTGCATTTGCAAAGACTGTATGCAGAGAACCTTCGACAGCATGAATAACTCAGGATTTCCAATGGGTGATTTTATGCCAAATGGTCAGATGCCCAATATCAGTATGATTAATCTTTCTGAACTGCAGGGCTTTATGCCGCAGAGTCAGAAGATTAAGAAAAAGAAAACCAAAGAAGAGAAAGCAGAAGCTCCGAAATTAGATATTAAGAAGATTCCGGCACCACATAAGATTAAGGCAAGCCTGGATGAATATGTGGTTGGTCAGGAATATGCCAAGAAGGTAATGTCTGTGGCAGTTTATAATCACTATAAACGTGTGGCAACCGATACGATGGATGATATTGAAATCGAGAAATCCAATATGTTAATGATTGGACCGACCGGAAGTGGTAAGACTTATCTGGTGAAGACACTGGCAAGACTTCTGGATGTGCCGCTGGCAATTACAGATGCGACTTCCTTAACCGAGGCAGGTTATATCGGAGACGATATCGAAAGTGTTGTCAGCAAATTGCTTGCAGCTGCAGATAATGATGTAGAGCGGGCAGAGCATGGCATTATTTTCATTGATGAGATTGATAAAATCGCCAAGAAGAAGAATACCAACCAGCGTGATGTCAGCGGAGAATCCGTACAGCAGGGAATGTTAAAGCTTCTTGAAGGAGCAGAAGTGGAAGTGCCGGTGGGAGCCAGCAGCAAGAATGCCATGGTTCCGATGGTTACCGTTAACACTAAGAATATCCTTTTTATCTGTGGTGGAGCTTTTCCGGATATTGAAGAGATTATCAAAGAACGTCTCAATAAGCAGGCATCCATTGGTTTCCAGGCAGATTTGAAGGATAAATATGATAATGATGAGAATCTGTTACAGAAAGTAACGGTAGAAGATGTAAAGAAGTTTGGAATGATACCGGAGTTTATCGGAAGACTTCCGATTCTCTTTACCTTGGAATCGCTTACCGTTGATATGCTGGTTCGTATTTTAAAGGAGCCGAAAAATGCTATCATCAGGCAGTATCAGAAGCTTCTGGCATTAGACGAAGTGAATCTTGTATTTGAAGAGGATGCATTGCGGGCAATTGCAGAGAAAGCAAAAGAGAAGAAGGTCGGAGCCAGAGCACTTCGTTCCATTATTGAAGAATTTATGTTAGATATCATGTATGAGATTCCAAAGGACGAAAACATCGGCCAGGTAACGATTACAAGAGATTATATTGAGAAAAAGGGCGGTCCGCTTATCACTATGCGTGGAGTGGCAGCATTACCGGTAAACGAATAAAATAAAAGAAAATAAGTGCCGGAGCTTATATGGAAGATTGTAAAGACGCACCATACTCGGAAGAATATTACGACCTTCTGGTTTCCTATCTGAGACTTGAAAATGAATATCTTCCGGAAGACTGTATCCAGAATATTGATAAAGATTTTAATGTAGTCTATTTGCAGAGTGCAGGCTTGCCGAAGCTGGATATTGACCAGTATACCTATTCGGCAATTCCAAAATGTTTTACCACATTAG
>ULSA01031941.1_pt1 | contig 10376 bp, 9 predicted proteins | sample 1955951 | NCBI WGS metagenome assembly ULSA01 (sample SAMEA4835697, study PRJEB28245) | human gut metagenome | biome: gut microbiome; material: fecal sample | place: Denmark | collected 2008 | reverse complement strand
GGATAGATACAAGATTACACCAAGAGAGTACAGAAAAAGGAGAGGACTTATTAATAAAAGCGTAGTAGTGAATGATAGAGGGGGGAAGAGGTAAGTGGAATGTGGCATTAAAATTTTGGAACATTAGTATTATCTGGTTATCGGATATGTGGTTAAAAGAAAACCATGTATGTTCAATATTTTAGATTGACCATACATGGGCCTTTTTGTATTGTCGAATCCTACACCAGCTTCTTTCTTGCAGCCTTTTTCTTTGGTGCCGGCTCGGCAGCGGCTGTTGCGGCAGCCTGATTCTGGCGCTTGCGGAACCGGTCGGCTACAGCTTTGATATATTTGTCTGAGGTAAAATGCTTTAAAGTATTTTCATCAATGGCAATCCGGTTATCCATGGTCTTCATGATATCCTGAATCTGGATAATGTCATAGATGTGCGGGTCACGCAAATCAAAGATTTCATTATTAGTAAACTGTAAGATAAGAGGTTTGGAATAATCCTCCGGGTTATCTTCAAGAATCATCGCCTTTTCGCCATTGGATAAATCTACACAGGCACCTCTCGGAAGAATGTGGATGCAAAGAGAAAGTGCACGGACAATCTTTGTATCATATTTTTCCGGAAACTCCTGCAAATATTTCATGGCAACGATTTCGGAAATCGGCTCATTGGTTAGGCTCATGGCGGTCATCCGGTCAAAGGCATCTGCAACCTGTAAAAGCTTTGTGCCGCTGCTGCGGAAAATCTTGGATGGGTCAGCAGCCTCTTCCGGAGCGGAGAGTGTAATAAACTGGGTAATGATTCTTAAAGCATCCGGTGATAACTTTATACTGTGAGTCTGCGGATTCAGATAATCTAAGCTCTTGATACGGCAGGCAAGGATTTTCTTTTCGTCTTCTTCTGTTAAAGGATCCGTTTTTTCAGCAAGCTCGGTCGGAACTAAAAGCCAGCCAAAATCATAGAGCAGAGCAGCCGTTACACAGGTCTGCTGAAAATCATCCGGCATATTTAACTGGTGAGTCAGCATGGCGACCAGAATAGCAACGCTGATGGAATGCTTGTATACATAATCCGCAGAGCTTCTTAAATTCTGCGCAAAGTTCAGCTTGTGGTCAAGACGGCCATACTGGGACAGAATCGAAGAGACCAGCGTTGGAAGCTTGTCCGGCTGTCTGCCTTTGCGAATCATATCCATGCAGTCGCGAAGCTGGAACATGGAAATGGTCTGGAACTGTTCGAAAGCAATATCCTCGTCGGATAATGGCGGAACCGGTTCGGCAGGCTCCAGAATATAAATACCAATCAGCTCGAAATTCCGGATACTTTCGATACCCTGCTGGGTCAGTCTGGTGTCGCGGTCATAAAGCATGACGCCCAATTTATTATAGATAGGTTTAGCAAGACGCATGCCGGGTTTTAAGTCATCTGTCCGTATAAATAGCATAGCGGTTACCTCCTTACAAAATATGTTTTTCTCCGTTAAAATTCCTAGTTCAAATATAGCACAAGCAGAGAGGAAAAACAATCTTGGGATTGAAAAAGAAGTGTAGTTTTTCGTTGCATTTTCATAAGAATGCCGTCTATAATAAAGGAAGAAAACAAGAGGCGTGATAAATCCATAAAAGAGGATAAAGATATGAAGAAAAACAGTAAACGACGTATGTTTTCCGCATTGCTGATACTGTTTCTGATGATACAGATGACGGTGCAGGCAGACACCGGTACCAAGGAAAGAGTGGATCTGGCATCTAAGGACACCGGAAGCAGCGTGGAAGAGCTGGAACGTCAGAGAGAGGAACAGCAGTCGCAGCTTGATTCCTTGAAAGAATATCAGATAAATCTTTCCGATGAACTGACGGAATTAAATAATGGATTGCAGGAAATCAGCAACGAACTGGCGGATACCCAGGATGAAATTGCGGCGAAAAATGTGGAGATTGAAGCAGCAGAAAGCCGGATTGCAGAGCTGACAACACGTTCTGAGAGCCAGTACGAAGCCATGAAGAAAAGAGTACAATATCTGTACGAAAATGGCAATCAGTCCTACCTGGAGCTGCTGCTTGGAGCAAGCTCCTTTTCGGATTTTTTAAACCGGATGGAATATGCCAAATCCATTTATGATTATGACAGGCAGGAGCTTTCTGATTATCAGGATACACTGGCTGAATTAAAACAGCAGAAGGAAGATTTAGAGACGGCAAAAGAAGAACTGCTTGCGGCAGAACAGACGAAGCAGGAGCAGAAGAGTAAGGCAGACAGTCTGGTGGCAGCCCAGCAGGAAAAAATAAGCGCAGCAAAGTCGGATGTTGCAGATGCAGAGATGGAAATAGCAGACACAGATGCGGAAATCGCAAGACAGAAAGCCTATGAGGAAGAATTAGAGACACAGAAGGCGAAAGAAGATGCTGCCCGTCAGGAGGAGATTAAGCGGCAGGAAGAGGAACTTATTAACAGTCAGCAGCCAGCTGCTTCAGATAATAATGCAAATCCGGATGGGACATCCACCGGGGATAATACCACAGGAAGCGATGCTTCCGGTGGCGGGACAGTGAATGCCAGTGATGTTGCCATGCTGGCAGCACTGATCCAGTGCGAAGCAGGCGGCGAAAGCTATGAAGGGAAGCTTGCCGTTGGAAGCGTGGTCATGAACCGTGTGGACAGCAGTTATTTCCCGGATACCGTGGTAGGTGTCATCTATCAGAGCGGGCAGTTCTCACCGGTAGCCAGCGGTCGTTTCGCAGTAGTGCTTTCATCCGGAGCAGATGCGTCCTGTGTGCAGGCTGCCACAGAAGTATTAGCAGGCACAAGAACCTTAAACTGCTTATATTTCCGCAGAAACAACGGACTGATTAATGGAACTGTAATCGGAAACCATGTATTTTATTAAGGAAAGCTGAAAATCCGGCTCAATAAAGCAAGTTTCACTTGCAAAAATCCCCTTTCTATGATAACATCAGATTGTCGGGAAAGAGCCGGAAAGGCTTTCTTTTATTTTTTTTACAAAAGATTGTTAAAAAAATAACAATAGTAAAAGGCAAATTTAATTCAGAAGGAGACGAGAAAATGGCACAGAAAGTAGTTTTAGCAGGCGCATGTCGTACCGCAATCGGTAAAATGGGAGGAGCTTTAAGCAATACTCCAGCCGCAGATTTAGGCGCAATCGTAATCAAAGAAGCATTAAACAGAGCTGGTGTTAAACCAGAACAGGTTGATGAAGTAATGATGGGATGTGTAATCCAGGCAGCACAGGGACAGAACGTTGCACGTCAGGCTTCTATCAAAGCAGGTTTACCAATCGAGGTTCCTGCATTTACATTAAACGTAGTTTGTGGTTCTGGTTTGAAATGTGTAAACGAAGCTGCAAACATGATTATGGCTGGTCAGGCAGACATCGTTGTTGCAGGTGGTATGGAGAACATGTCTATGGCACCTTACGCTATGACAAAAGCTCGTTTTGGATATCGTATGAACAATGCAACAATTATCGATACCATGGTAAATGATGCATTAACAGACGCATTTAATCATTATCATATGATGATTACAGCAGAGAACGTATGTGACAAATACGGAATTACCCGTGAAGAGTTAGACGAGTTCTCAGCAAACAGCCAGCAGAAATGTGAAAAGGCAATTGCTGAAGGCAGATTCAAAGACGAAATCGTTCCTGTACCTGTTAAGGTTAAGAAAGAAACTGTTATGTTTGATACAGATGAGGGACCACGTCCAGGCACAACTGCTGAGTCATTAAGCAAATTAAGATGCTGCTCTGGTAAAGAGGGTGGACTTGTTACAGCAGGTAATGCTTCCGGTATCAACGATGGTGCAGCAGCAATCGTTGTTATGAGCGAAGAAAAAGCAAAAGAGCTTGGTGTTAAACCAATGGCTACATGGGTTGCAGGAGCACTTGGCGGAGTTGAGCCGGAAATCATGGGTGTTGGACCTGTTGCTTCTACAAAGAAAGTTCTTGCAAGAACCGGAATGTCTATCAATGATTTCGACTTAATCGAGGCAAATGAAGCATTCGCTGCTCAGTCAATCGCAGTTGCAAGAGATCTTGGATTTGATATGTCTAAGGTAAACGTAAACGGTGGTGCAATCGCACTTGGACATCCTGTTGGAGCATCTGGATGCCGTATCTTAGTTACATTGCTTCATGAGATGCAGAAGAGAGACGCTAAGAAAGGTCTTGCTACTCTGTGTATCGGTGGTGGAATGGGCTGCTCAACAATCGTTGAGAGAGACTAATTCACTCTTTCTGAATAAGTAAATATACCCGGGAAGTGAAAAACGCTTCTCGGGTCTTGCGTTGCAAGTTATAACCCAGAAGGCTTTCGTTTTCGGGTAAATATAATACATAAATTTTTAAGGAGGACTAACATGAAAGTTGGCGTTATTGGTGCAGGTACCATGGGACAGGGCATTGCAAAAGCATTTGCTCAGGTAGAAGGATATGAAGTAGCTCTTTGCGACATCAAGCAGGAATGGGCTGATGGCGGAAAAGAGAAAATCGCAAAAGGATATGCAAGACTGGTAGAAAAAGGAAAAATGACACAGGAAACTGTTGACGGAATCCTTGCTAAAATCACACCAGGTTTAAAAGAGAATCTTTGCGCAGACTGCGATTTAATCGTAGAAGCAGCATTCGAAGATATGGGCGTTAAGAAGACAACATTCCAGGAGCTTGATAAGATTGCTAAACCAGAATGTATCTTTGCTTCTAATACATCCAGTCTTTCTATTACAGAAATCGGAAATGGTCTTACCCGTCCAATGGTAGGTATGCATTTCTTCAACCCGGCAGACAGAATGAAATTAATCGAAGTTATCGCTGGTGTAAATACTCCTGCTGAAACAGTAGAAGCTATTAAGAAAATCTCTGTAGAAATCGGAAAAACTCCGGTACAGGTAAATGAAGCTGCAGGTTTCGTAGTAAACCGTATCTTAATCCCAATGATTAACGAAGCTGCATTTATCAAAATGGAAGGTGTATCTGATATCGCAGGTATCGACGCAGCTATGAAGCTTGGCGCAAATCATCCAATGGGACCTCTTGAGTTAGGTGACTTCATTGGTCTTGACATCTGCCTTGCAATCATGGATGTACTTTACCACGAGACAGGCGACAGCAAATATCGTGCATGTCCATTAATCCGTAAAATGGTTCGTGGTGGTAACCTCGGCGCTAAGAGCGGAAAAGGATTCTATGTATACAACGCTGACCGTACAAAGACCCCGGTTGACGCTCAGTAAAATAAAATTTATGGAGGATTTCAGAACATGGATTTCAGTTTAGATAAGAAACATGAAATGGCGAGAACTCTGTTCAGAGATTTCGCAGAAAACGAAGTAAAACCTCTGGCTCAGGAAGTTGATGAGACAGAAGTATTCCCACAGGGAACAGTTGATAAAATGGCAAAATTTGGTTTCATGGGAATTCCGGTACCAAAGGAGTACGGCGGACAGGGATGTGACCCATTAACCTATGTTATGTGTGTAGAAGAGTTATCTAAAGTTTGTGGTACAACAGGTGTTATCGTATCTGCACATACTTCTCTTTGTATCGACCCAATTATGACTTACGGTACAGAAGAGCAGAAACAGAAATATGTAAAGCCACTTGCAACAGGTGAGAAGCTTGGTGCATTCGCATTAACAGAGCCTGGTGCTGGTACAGATGCCCAGGGAGCACAGACCAAGGCTGTATTAGATGGTGATGAGTGGGTATTAAACGGATCTAAATGCTTTATTACAAACGGTAAAGTTGCAGACGTTTATATCGTAATCGCAATCACAAGTGTTACCGAAGATAAGAGAGGAAGAAAGAAGAAGAACTTCTCTGCATTCATCGTGGACAAGGGAGCTCCTGGATTCTCCTTCGGAACAAAAGAAAAGAAAATGGGTATCCGTGGATCATCTACATACGAGTTAATCTTCGAAGACTGCAGAATTCCAAAGGAAAATCTGTTAGGACCGGAAGGAAAAGGATTCCCAATCGCTATGCATACTCTGGATGGCGGACGTATCGGTATTGCAGCTCAGGCACTTGGTATTGCAGAAGGTGCATTAGACAGAGCAGTTGCATACACCAAAGAAAGAAAACAGTTTGGTCGTTCTATCGCTCAGCAGCAGAATACCCAGTTCAAGCTTGCTGATATGGCAACCAGAATTGAAGCAGCTCAGATGCTGGTTTACAAAGCTGCTATGGCTAAAGCAACACAGAAGGTATATTCTGTAGAAGCAGCAAAAGCAAAATTATTCGCAGCAGAAACCGCAATGGCAGTTACTACAGAAGTAGTTCAGTTATTCGGTGGATACGGATACATCAGAGAATACGATGTAGAGCGTATGATGCGTGATGCTAAGATTACAGAGATCTACGAAGGAACAAGCGAAGTTCAGAGAATGGTTATTTCTGGCGCATTATTAAAATAGTTTCTGACAGATCGGCGCAAAAGGATTTTAAACGAAAAATCATGGCGCACACAAATTAAAAATATAAGGAGTGAATATACCGTGAAAATAGTTGTATGTGTAAAACAGGTACCAGATACAAAAGGCGGAGTAAAATTTAATCCGGATGGTACTTTGGATAGAGCTGCAATGCTCACTATCATGAACCCAGATGACAAAGCAGGTCTGGAAGCAGCATTAAGATTAAAAGATCAGTACGGTGCAGAAGTTACTGTACTTACCATGGGACTTCCAAAGGCTGATGAAGTTCTTCGTGAAGCAATGGCAATGGGCGCTGACAAGGGAATCCTTGTAACAGACCGTGTATTAGGTGGTGCAGATACCTGGGCTACTTCTACTACAATCGCTGGTGCATTAAGAAACCTTGACTATGATTTAATTATCACAGGCCGTCAGGCTATCGATGGAGATACCGCACAGGTTGGTCCTCAGATCGCAGAGCATCTTGGACTTCCGGTTATTTCCTATGCACAGGATATCAAAGTAGAAGGTGACAGCGTAATCGTTGAGCGTCAGTTTGAAGATGGATATCATGTATTAAAAGCAAAAATGCCTTGCTTGGTTACAGCATTATCTGAATTAAACGAGCCGCGTTACATGACTCCAGGCGGAATCTTCGATGCATTTGACAAAGAAGTAACTGTATGGGGCAGAGCTGACCTTAAAGACGTAGATGATTCTAACCTTGGTCTGAAAGGTTCACCGACCAAAATCGCAAAAGCATCTGACAAAGTTCGTAAAGGTGCAGGCGAGAAGGTTGCTCTCGATACCGACGAAGCAGTATCTTACTTAATTGGCAAATTCAAAGAGAAACATATCATCTAATAAAAATAAGGAAAAGTGGTGAATAAAATGGGTTTAGAAGAGTATAAAGGAGTATTTGTCTTTGCACAGCAGGTAGACAACACATTAAATGGTGTTGCTTTTGAGTTACTTGGAAAGGGCAAAGAACTTGCAAAAGATTTAAATACAGAAGTAACTGCAGTATTAATTGGTTCTGATGTGAAAGGTCTTGCAGATCAGCTTGCTGAGTACGGCGCTGATAAAGTTATCGTAGTAGATGATCCGGAACTGAAGAACTACAGAACAGAGCCATATGCACATGCATTAGCATCTGTAATCAACGAATTCAAACCAGAAGTTATGTTAGTTGGTGCAACAGCAATCGGTCGTGACCTTGGTCCTACTGTATCTGCAAGAGTTGCAACAGGTCTGACAGCTGACTGTACTGTTCTTGAGATTGGTGATTTCCCAATCAATCCAGTTGGAAACCAGGAGCAGAAACACAATCAGTTACTGATGACCCGTCCTGCATTCGGTGGAAATACCATCGCAACAATCGCTTGTCCGGATAACCGTCCTCAGATGGCTACTGTACGTCCAGGCGTTATGCAGAAAATTGCTCCAATCAAAGGTGCAAAAGCAGAAGTTATCGAGTTCAATCCAGGATTTACACCAAACAACAGATATGTTGAAATCATGGATATCGTAAAAGAAGTTAAGAATACAGCAAACATCATGGACGCTAAGATCTTAGTATCCGGTGGCCGTGGAGTTGGTTCTAAAGAAAACTTCAAACTGTTAGAGGACTTAGCAGAAGTTCTTGGTGGAACAGTAAGCTGCTCCCGTGCAGTTGTAGAGAATGGATGGCTTCCAGTTGACTTACAGGTAGGTCAGACAGGAAAGACAGTTCGTCCTCAGATTTACTTTGCAATCGGTATTTCCGGAGCAATCCAGCACGTAGCAGGTATGGAAGATTCTGATCTCATCATCGCAATCAACAAAGACGAAGATGCTCCAATCTTCGACGTTGCAGATTATGGTTTAGTAGGAGACTTAAACAAGATCGTTCCAGCTCTTACAAAAGCATTAAAAGAGGAAATGGCTGCAAAATAATCCGTTTATGGATGTAATATTTCATCTTGGACGAGTCGCATTTAAGATGAGTGATAAAAGGGTGTCATGCAAACCGGAAGATTTGTGTGATGCCCTTTTTATGCACCTGGCGTGAAATTTGCAAAGTATGTTGCCTGTAGTTAAACTGCAGGTATTTTTTGGAATACAAACATTGTATACAGTGGAAAAAAGTGGTATTCTAAACAAGGTTTGCAGGAAACTGTTTTGGCAGTGTGGCAGACAAATAATATTGCGGCATCGGCAGACAGATGCAGAAAAGAGGAAGAGACTATGAATAGAAGTAGCAGAACAGTGAAACTCGTTGAGATGGCTCTGTTGGTTGCAATCATTCTGATTCTGGCTTTTACCCCACTTGGTTATATTAAGACACTTGGTCTGGAAATTACATTGATTGTAGTTCCAGTTACAATTGGTGCCATTATTTTAGGACCATTGGGTGGAGCAGTATTAGGAGCAGTATTTGGAATCACAAGCTTTATCCAGTGCTTTGGGATGAGTCCTTTTGGAGCAGTACTCCTTGGCATCAATCCATTCGGAACCTTCGTGGTATGTGTAGTATCAAGAATTCTGATGGGCTGGTTGACCGGACTTATCTATAAGGGATTATCCAAATTCCCGAAAATGAAGAACTGGAAGATTTTAATTGCCAACCTGGCAGGTCCAATCTTAAATACCTTTTTCTTCATGTCAACACTGGTAATCTTTTTCTTCAGCTCCGATTACATACAGTCACTGGCAGGCGGATTAAATCCATTCCGTTTTGTCATTGCCTTTGTAGGTGTCAACGGACTGGTTGAAGCAGCAGCCTGCTTCGTGGTAGGAAGTGCAATTACCAAGGCATTGCAGGTTGCAATGAAAAATAAATAAAAGAATATCTGTTTCGGATGAAAAGAAGAATGCTCTGTTTTCAAAATAGAAAACAGAGCATTTTTTCGAGTTGATAGACTTCCGTAAGAAGAAACTGGTTCGATAGGTTATGAATTGTCATAGCAGAAACGATATTTACTGCCGCAGATATATTCATATCCTATATGGATAAGTTCATTGTGGATATCATACATTTCTGTATGAAAAAGAAACAGTGGGTCACCAGGTGAAATATGAAGAAGATTGGCTTGTTTCGTAGAAGCTTTTACAGCATCAATATAAGAATTTTGTGAACAACCAATGCAGATATCATAATTCTCACGAAAAAGCTGATATAGAGAGCCGTCTAAAGGTTCCGTCAGCAAAAATGAAAATTTGTGGCAGGGATAATAATTGTTTTCAATCATAATAGGTGTGGCATCGGCATATCGGATACGCTGGATATAAACAATAGAATCACCCTCAAAAAGTTTGGCATTATCCAAATGATATTGTTCGTAAGGTATGACTTCACGTTTTGTTACAATAGTAGAAGCTTCCATTTGATTGGTTTTGCATGCATCAGAAAAGCTGAGAGTATGTTCCAGTTTACGAAAAATTTTCCGCTCTTTTACAAAGGTTCCTTTTCCCTGTTTCTTAATTAAGACCCCTTCATTACATAATTCAGTAATTGCACGCCTTATGGTAATACGGCTCACATGATATAGTTCAGACAATTCAGTTTCTGTCGGGATTTGCTGACCGGAAATATAAATTCCTTTTTTTATTTGTTCGAGTAAATCATTTTTTAACTGTTCAAACAGTGGTATATCACTGGTTGTGTTCAATTTCATAATAATATCACCTCACAAACGTTATAATAACATATAATGTTTTGCATGACAATATGAATTTAAAAAACATTATATTGAAAAGATTATGTGAAAAATTGTATAAAAAGTAATAAAAAGTAAAGGGAAAGTATAAAAAATAGATAATAAAATGTTGAGAATGCTGAAAGTGATTTGAGAAAAAGAAACATTATTGCAATATAACGTTATATGATGATATAATCAATTTAACAAAAGGAGGTGGAAAAATGCAAAAAGAAGCAGACAAGATATTTCAATCAACCTGTATTTTT
>ULSA01018706.1_pt1 | contig 10391 bp, 8 predicted proteins | sample 1955951 | NCBI WGS metagenome assembly ULSA01 (sample SAMEA4835697, study PRJEB28245) | human gut metagenome | biome: gut microbiome; material: fecal sample | place: Denmark | collected 2008 | reverse complement strand
AAAAAAACAGGGGAGTTGGTAATCTCAACTTCTTATATGAATGTTTGTGATATACAAATATATCTAAGTGATAAGCCTGAGGGGGAATATTTGATTGAACTACAAGTTAATGATGATATTTATAGTGGTGAATTTTTATTATAAGGGTATGAATGATAATTTAGCTGAATTTGTTAAATCTTTAAATTGAATAATTATGAAAAAGAAATTTTTATTATTACTGTTTTTGTCCGCTTTTATTTCTTGCGAACAGAATGATGGTTTAGACTATTTAGATAGCTCTAATATTGAAAATATGCCAACTGTGGGAATAAAAAGTCGTGCAACTCAAAATATTGCAGATTTTGATCCTATTAAAGAATTAGAAAATATTCCGGTTAATATTATGAATGTTGGAAATACTAGAAATAGATTCTTGTCTTGTACGGAAAAGGGAGATAAAGTTGATTTGTATAAAAAAGATGATGGAAGTTTAAGGCAACGTTGGTATTTAAAAAATGGTAATATTATATTGGTAGGTGGTCATGTTGGAGGAATAGGGGCTAATCCTATATTTCTTATTACACCTATAGCAGATACACCTATTTTAGCCAGTCCGAATAATGGATTTATAGGCTCTTTTTTTACTTTTGTGCCGGAAGGGAGTAGCTATTATAAATTAAGAGCTAGCGCACAATCACAAGGAGGAATATTTATATCTCCATACCTTCAAGCCGAATCATCAACTGGTACGTCATTGAAAATTAAGGAATCCGCTACTAGTAATTTAGCTCTTTGGGAAATGCAGCCTGTGGGAGATTTTGAAGTTGTAAATATTGAGTATACGCAATATGATGGAGGTGGTATAAGTTCATTACCTATAACAGTAACGCATAGAACTGTTGAAAATACAACTTCATCAATAGTGCATAGAGGTTATACTGAAACTACTCAGGTTACTGAAACTTCAAGATTTTCGAAAACAGAAGGGGTTTCAATAACAACGTCAACATCTCTAACCAAGCCTGTAGGAGGACCCGGAGAACCTAATGAAGGAAGTATGACGGTAAATACCTCTGCTACAAGTAGCTGGAGCTTTCTTCAAGAGACCACTCAAACTAAAGTGAGTACAAGAACTGAAACTTTTTCTGTGGATGTACCTCCTTATACATCATATAGAATTACAACAATGCTTAAGCAGTATAACATGAATATAAAATATGTGGCAACATTGAGAGAAGGAGTCACGGGTAAAATGTTTAAGGTTAAAGGAACATGGACTGGTACTCAAGTTTACGATATGTATGATTTGGTAGAAGACTTGAGTACAGGAAGAACATTTGAAATTTATGGAGATAAATCTTAATGTAGGTTAAAGGGTGATGGCACCAGTGCAGTATTTAGGCTGGCATTTCATTTTTTCATAAAAACAATGAGAATTATTACATTTCTCGAATCTTTTAATTAATTTTGCAAACCCTAATAATAAAGAGAAGAAAATGAAAAAAATGAAGTTAGCAGTGTTCTTTGCTGCATTGGTATCTGTGTTATCCTTTAGTTCTTGCTTGGACAGTAACGGAGATGGACGCCAAGAAATGAATGTAAATGTAACAGTTTTTGGTGATGAGTTTTCAGGTTATAAATTGTATGCTGATGGTGGTGGTATTCTTGTTCCTACAGTAGCTAATATGAAACAATTAGGAGACTGGAGCAAAGTAAAGCGTGCACGAGTTTATTTTTATCATCAGGATGATCCATTGCCTGAATTTAAGGAAGATACGAAATATAATGTTCAGGTAACCGGTGCGGTTCCTCATATGGGAGTTACTCCGATTATTGACACTTATCAAAACGAAGATGCGGATACGTTGATGAAAAATCAGGATCCTATTACAGATTTTGCAATCGGTGCATATAAAGGATATGTAACGGTGCTCGCTCAGTTTAATTATAACTCAAATGAGCCTGTATATTTCAACATGGGTTATGATAGCAGTAAGGATGTTGATGTTGATAATAACACGTTGACTCTGACATTATATTATGATAATGGATCAAATGATGTTTATAATAGCCAATATGCATATTGCAGTTTCCCTTTCTCATCTGAATTTTATGGTAAGTTTGCAACGGATTCTTTAGACTTGGTTGTGAAAGCGGCTAGCGACAGAGGGTCTAATTATGTTGAGAAGAAAGTAAGAATGGCAGTTAAAGATTTTATAGCTCCAAGAGAATACTAATAAATCATTATATTGAAAGTAGAAAAGTCCTCTTTTCCCTTTGGGAGAAGGGGATTTTTTATACCTTTGCAGTTCATTGAAGTATAACAAAGGTAAATAGATTAAGCATTGAACTACAAAGACTTATTTAATAGAGTGATGTTGTTGATTTCCTCTCCGGCTAAGGCTTGGGCAGAAATCAAGACAGAAGAGGATGGACGAAAAGTGCTTGGCGCATTTGTTTATCCCATGATAGGATTGTGCGGCTTGTCCGTTTTTATAGGCACTTTTATTGGAAATACAGCAGGAGTATCTGCTTTTCAGATAGCAATGACTCGCTGTTGTGCCATTTTTGTGTCTCTCTTTGGAGGGTATTTCTTGGCTGCTTATGCTGTAAATCAGTTGGGAAAGAAATTGCTGAACCGTGGTGAACAGTATGAACTAAGCCAACAATTTGTGGGTTATGCCATGGTGGTGACGTTTGTGCTCGATATCATCAGCGGTTTGTTCTCCATCTCCATTTTGCATTGGATACTCCAGTTCTATACCGTGTTTGTGGTGTATGAAGGGGCACGCACACTGATGAAAGTGGAAGAGACTAAACTGACCCGATACACATTGATTGCTTCGGTGATTGTGATTGTTTGTCCGGCGCTCATTGCGGCGGTATTTAATGAGTTATCTGTTATTTTGAATTGATGAAACCGACTCCTGTAAATATAAAAAATAAACGTGCGTCGTTCGATTATGAATTTATCGACACGTACACAGCAGGTATTGTGCTGACCGGAACTGAGATAAAGTCCATTCGTATGGGCAAAGCCAGTCTGGTGGATACCTATTGCTATTTTGTGCGTGGTGAGTTGTGGGTGAAGAATATGCATATCGCAGAATATTTCTATGGTTCGTTTAATAACCACACAGCCCGCCGTGAACGTAAGCTGTTGTTGAGCAAGAAAGAGTTGCGCAAATTGGAAGAGGCCGGAAAGAATCCCGGCTTTACCATTGTCCCTGTCCGCTTGTTCCTGAATGAAAAAGGATTGGCAAAATTAGTTATCGCTTTGGCAAAAGGTAAAAAACAATATGATAAGCGCGAGTCCTTGAGGGAAAAGGATGACAGGCGTGAAATGGATAGAATGTTTAAGAGATAGTATATATTGTGAATGGCTACATTGAAGCAGATTATTGATGAACGAATTCTCATCCTCGACGGAGCGATGGGGACAATGATACAAAAATACAACTTATCGGAGCAAGACTTTAGAGGAGAACGGTTTGCACAAGTTGCCGGTCAGATGAAAGGTAACAATGATTTGCTGTGCCTTACCCGCCCCGATGTGATAAAAGATATTCATCGCAAGTATCTGGAAGCAGGTGCAGATATCATCGAGACAAATACGTTTAATGCTCAGCGGGTGTCGATGGCAGATTATCGTATGCAGGATATGTGCCGTGAGATAAACTTGTCGGCGGCCGGAATCGCCCGTGAAATGGCGGATGAATATTCCCGAATGACTCCCCATAAACCGCGCTTTGTGGCAGGTTCTGTCGGTCCTACCAATAAAACATGCTCAATGAGCCCTGATGTGAATAATCCTGCAATGCGTGCACTTACTTATGATGAGTTGGTCAGTGCCTATCGGGAGCAGATGGAAGCATTGTTGGAGGGGGGAGTGGATGCTCTCCTGATAGAGACTATATTTGATACGCTGAATGCCAAGGCTGCTGTTTTTGCGGCTGGGGAGGCAATGCAGGCCGTGGGGCGCGAAGTGCCCTTGATGCTCTCGGTGACGGTGTCGGATATTGCAGGCCGTACACTTTCCGGTCAGACTTTGGATGCTTTCCTTGCGTCTGTTCAGCATGCCCCTATTTTTTCTATCGGCTTGAATTGCTCTTTCGGCGCCAAGCAGTTGAAACCTTTTTTGGAAGGGCTGGCTGCGCGTGCTCCTTATTATATCAGTGCGTATCCCAATGCAGGACTTCCCAACAGTTTGGGGCAGTATGATCAGACTCCCGGGGATATGGCTTCGGAAGTGAAGGAATACATAGATGAGGGATTGGTGAATATTATCGGCGGATGCTGCGGTACGACTGAAGAATATATTGCCGAATATGTCCCATTGGTGCAGAAGGCACGTCCTCACATTCCGGTCGGTAAACCCGAACGGATGTGGCTCTCGGGGTTGGAGTTGCTTGAGCAGACACCCGAAATCAATTTTATCAATGTGGGCGAACGCTGCAATGTGGCCGGCTCGCGTAAGTTCCTTCGTCTGATAAACGAAAAGAAATACGAAGAGGCATTGAGCATCGCACGCAAGCAGGTGGAAGATGGTGCTTTGGTCATTGATGTCAATATGGACGATGGGCTGCTGGATGCCAAGGAAGAGATGACTGTTTTCCTGAATTTGGTGATGTCTGAACCCGATATTGCACGTGTTCCTGTGATGATTGATTCTTCTAAGTGGGAGGTGATAGAAGCCGGACTGAAGTGTTTGCAAGGTAAGTCTGTCGTCAATTCCATATCACTGAAAGAGGGAGAGGAGAAATTTATAGAACACGCCCGTCTGATTAAGAAGTTGGGAGCTGCAACGGTGGTGATGGCTTTCGACGAAAAGGGACAGGCTGATACGTTTGAACGGAAGATTGAAGTTTGTTCGCGTGCCTATCGTATCCTGACGGAGCAGGTCGGCTTTAATCCGTATGATATCATCTTCGATCCCAATGTGCTGGCTGTGGCTACAGGAATTGAGGAACATAATAATTATGCTGTTGATTTTATCAAAGCGACCGGTTGGATAAAACAGAATCTTCCCGGAGCGCATGTAAGCGGAGGGGTAAGTAACTTGTCATTCTCTTTCCGTGGTAATAATTATATCCGTGAGGCTATGCATGCCGTATTTCTTTATCATGCCATTCAGCAGGGTATGGATATGGGAATTGTGAATCCCGCCACTTCGGTGCTTTATACCGATATTCCTGCCGATGTGCTGGAACGGATAGAAGATGTGGTGCTGAACCGCCGTCCCGATGCTGCCGAAAGGTTGATTGAAACGGCAGAAGCTTTAAAGAATACCGATGCCGGCAACAAAACGGCGGAACAGGAGCAGTGGCGTGAGGTAGCGGTAGAGATGCGTCTGCAATATGCGTTGATAAAAGGCATCGGCGATTATTTGGAGGAAGATTTGGCGGAAGCGTTGCCGTTATACGAAAAAGCGGTGAATATCATTGAAGGCCCGCTGATGGATGGAATGAACAAGGTGGGTGAGCTTTTTGGAGCCGGAAAAATGTTTTTGCCTCAAGTGGTGAAGACTGCCCGCACCATGAAAAAGGCGGTGGGTATCTTGCAACCACTTATTGAAGCCGATAAGCAGGAGGGGGCTCGCACTGCCGGAAAAGTATTGATGGCAACTGTGAAAGGTGATGTGCACGATATCGGGAAAAATATCGTATCGGTAGTCATGGCTTGCAATAACTATGAAATTATAGACTTGGGGGTGATGGTTCCTGCCGAAACGATTGTACAGAAAGCCATAGAAGAGAAAGTGGATATTATCGGATTGAGTGGGTTGATTACTCCGTCGCTTGAGGAGATGGCACATGTGGCTGTCGAGTTGCAGCGTGCGGGACTGAATATTCCAATTATGGTTGGCGGTGCTACGACTTCCAAACTTCATACTGCCCTGAAGATTGCTCCTGTTTACGGTGGTCCGGTCATTCACATGAAAGATGCTTCACAAAATGCATTGGTGGCAGCCCGCTTGTTGAATGCTGAGTCGCGCCGGGAGTTTGTGGAGGGAATAAACAGAGAGTATGAAGAGCTCCGCAGCAAGAATGGTGCAAAACAGGTAAAGACCGTTTCTTTGGAAGAGGCGCAAAAGAATAAATTGAATCTTTGGTAAGGAGGTTTATCCTTCAAAGCATTTAAGGAATGATTGAAAAGGGGTTGCGTCAAAATGTGGATAATACTGTCGTTTTGTTCGTAGGGGCGAGGTTCGCTCGCCCGAAAACAGTTTGCTTTGTGTCTTCGGGCAGGCAAACCCTGCCCCTACAGTTGACGATTGGATAGGCCATTTTAGTTTTGACACACCTCCTTTTTTAAAAGACGAAAGAGTTTTTTGAAAAGAACAAGGTCTTTTTAGAGGGTTGCTGTCACGAAAAAGCTTCCGCCTTTTTAATTCATTTGATGTTTCACCGCAAATCGTTGAGCATGAGTGGAATAATGCCCTGTTGTGTGTGAAACGTATTTTTTATTAAAGTCCTTTCATAGGTGATTTAGAAATTCTTCCGCTTTAATCAGTGTCTCCGGTTTTCCGATATCTATCAATTGTAAGTTGTCGGCGGGATAGCATTGAATCTTGATGTTTCTGCAAACTTGCAGATAAAAATCAATAATCGAATATTTTCCGGGTCGCATGCCTTTATTCAGCAATAGCGGGTTGATTGCTTGTATGCCGCTGTAAGCATATTCTTGATACTTTCCTTCTTTGTACTCTAATCCGGCAGGCTTCACTTGGCCTGTGTTTTTATTTATCCAGCCACACAACAGATTATTGTCATCAAACAGCAAGTAGCGGGAGGTGATGCGTCTGCTTACCAGCATGGTGGCGTATACATCTGGATTTTGCTGGTGGAAGCGGATTAAATCTTGCAAATCGCAGTTGGATAAGATATCTACGTTATGCAGCAGGATGCCTTCTTTATCTTCATGGAGAGGCGGCATGAAATACTTGCCGGCTTTTTCCAGTCCTCCTCCGGTGTCCAGCAATTCTTCTGTCTCATCAGAAATATAGATATTGACACCGAAATTGTCATTGGCCTTTAAAAAATCGAGAATCTGATTGGCAAAATGGTGTACATTAATCACTATTTCGTCAAATCCCGAAGCTTTCAGTTTTAATATAACATGTTCCAGCATAGGTTTTCCGGCCACTTCTATCAATGCTTTGGGCTTGGTGTCTGTCAGGGGTTTGAGCCGGCTGCCCAGGCCGGCTGCAAAAATCATAGCTTTCATAAAGTCGATTCGAATATTTGTTCTATGTTCTGTTCGCGGTGTATCAGGATAACCTTTACACCGAATGTCCGGTTTAAATGTTCAGCCATGTGTTGGGCTGAATAGACTGACCGGTGTTGTCCGCCGGTACAACCGAAGCATACGGACAGGTTGCTGAAACCTCGCTCCATGTATCGTTTGACCGATGCATCTACCAGTGCATAGGCGTGTTCCAGGAAAGGAAAGATTTCTCCGTCTTCTTCCAAGAAGCGGATGACAGGTTCGTCCAGTCCGGTGAAGGGCTTGTAGCGTTCGTATTTTCCGGGATTGTTCACAGCACGGCAATCGAATACATAACCGCCGCCGTTGCCTGTCGGGTCATCGGGAATACCTTTCTTATAGGCAAAACTCATCACTTTAACCGTCAGTTGGCGTTTCTTCAGCTCGTCCTTGAATTGCTTCAGCTCTGTCAGCTCGCGCAGAACGGAGCATAGGTAAGGATATTCGGGATATTCATCACGCAATAATTGCCTCAGGTTTTCTATGGCATAAGGTACGCTTTGTATGAAATGGGGCTTTTTCTCAAAATACCCGCGAAATCCGTAGGCTCCCAACACTTGCAAGGTGCGGAAGAGTACAAAATGGCGCAGTTGGCTGAAGAAATATTCTTTGTCTACCGGCTTGTATTTGCAAAGCGCGTCAATGTATTCTTCTAAGAGTTCTTTTCTCAATGTGTCCGGATATTTGGCTTTGGCTTGCCATAGGAAAGAGGCTATATCATAGAAAAACGGCCCTTTGCGTCCGCCTTGAAAGTCAATAAACCACGGCTTTCCGTCTTTAATCATTACATTCCGGCTTTGGAAATCGCGATACATGAAAGTAGCTGAAGAGCTGCGGAGCAGTACATCGCTCATCTTCTGGAAATCATCTTCCAGCTTATCCTCCTGAAATTCCAGTCCGGTAGCTTTCAGAAAACAGTATTTAAAGTAGTTCAAATCCCAGAGGATGGAACGTTGGTTGAATTCCGGTTGCGGGTGGCAATGCGAAAAGTCAAATCCGTCGGCTCCTGCGAATTGGATGGCCGGCAGCAGGCGGATAGTCTTGCGGAGCAGTTCTTTTTCTTCTTCCGAGAATACGCTGGTGGCACGGCCTTTTTCGATGGCATGAAATAATAATGTGTCACCTAAGTCTTCTTGCAGATAGTAAGTTCTGTCTTCCGAGGTGCAATAAACTTCGGGAACAGGAAGACCTTTTTTGCGGAAATGTGCGGCCATGTAGAGAAAAGCGTCGTTCTCTTCGATGGAAGTACCATAAACACCGATTAAATTCTGTGTTCCGGTGAGTCTGAAATAACGTCTGTTGGAACCGGAAGAAGGCAATTCGGTAATCGTCTCGGCGGTTACACCTGTGTATGTCTGGTATAAATGCTGTAAATCTTCTATAATCATGACTTTAGTATTTGTAAGCAAAGATACCAATTAATATTGGTAATAGAAAAATGGGGAGCGACTTCGTTTATTCGCTCCCCATTTTTTATTTGATTTCGATTTCCTCTTTCATGTCTATTTCTTCTCCGTGCATATCAGTAAACTTATATTGCAGGAATGCAAGACTTTGATCGGGGATAATCTTTATTCCGAATCCGTATTTCATTTGCCATTTACGTTTGAGTGACACAAGGCCCTGATTAACGTAAGCAGCAATATACGGGTGGATGTACAGTGTAAATTTCTTAGTCTTCAGCTTATTGACCAGGTAATCAATTTTACTCTCCAATGTATCCGTAAAAAGGATGGATGGTTTGATGCTACCTTTCCCGAAGCAGGTGGGACAGGTTTCATCTGTAGTGACATCCATAGCCGGACGCACGCGTTGGCGGGTAATCTGCATCAGTCCGAACTTACTGAGAGGGAGAATGTTGTGTTTGGCTCTGTCTTTCTGCATATTTTGGCACATGCGTTCATACAGTTTTTGTCTGTTCTCAGCCAGGTTCATGTCTATAAAGTCGACGACAATAATACCACCCATATCACGCAATCTCAACTGGCGTGCCAATTCATCGGCGGCCCCCAGATTGACATCCAGTGCGTTAGCCTCTTGTCCGTTACCGGATTTGGAACGGTTACCGCTATTGACATCCACCACATGAAGTGCTTCAGTATGTTCAATAATCAGGTAAGCGCCACTCTTGTACGAAATCGTTTTACCGAATGAGGACTTGATTTGTTTGGTAATTCCAAAATTGTCGAAGATAGGAAGCTGCCCTTTATACAATTTCACGATTTCTGCCCGTTCAGGGGCGATGAGAGATACATAATCCTTGATTTCGTGGAACACTGTTTCGTCATTTACGTAAATGTTCTCGTATGAAGGATTAAATAAATCGCGCAACATGGCTACCGTGCGGCTGGTCTCTTCATAAACCAGTGCAGGAAGTTTGGCTGCTTTTTGTGCTTTTGTAATGGTCTCTTCCCAATGTTTCAGCAAGACTTTAAGCTCGGCATCAAGTTCGGCCACCCTTTTTCCCTCTGCCACAGTGCGAACTATCACTCCGAAGTTTTTCGGTTTGATACTTTGCAACAGTTGCTTGAGGCGGGCGCGTTCTTCGCTCGATTTAATTTTTTGAGATACGGAAACCTTGTCATTGAAAGGGATAAGAACCAGATAACGTCCGGCGAAAGATAATTCGCAGGTCAGTCTGGGTCCCTTGGTTGAAATAGGTTCCTTTACGATTTGCACGATTACTTCCTGACCTTGTTGGAGGGTGGTTGAAACAGTTCCCTCTTTGTCAATGTCAGGCAGCATAGTAGCTTTTGAAATTGGATAAAGTTTTTTGCGGTCGCTTAAAACTTGCTTCAGATACTTCTGATAAGAATGAAATTGAGGTCCTAAGTCTAAATAGTGAAGAAAAGCGTCTTTTTCAAAACCGACATCCACGAAACAGGCATTGAGGCCGGGCATTAGCTTTCTTACCCGTCCCAGATACATATTTCCCACATTGAAAGAAGCACTTCTTCCTTCTTTTTGGAACTCCACCAGCGCCTTGTCTTCCAGAAGCGCAATGGAAATCTCTTTGGGTTGTACGTCTACTACTAGTTCGCTTGTCACTTTAGTATTCTTAAATTATTCACTTTTCTCATTAAACAAAGAACAAACCTGAAAGACAGTTTGTTGCTTTGCAAGGTTTGTTCTTTATTTGTCGT
>ULSA01004113.1_pt1 | contig 10478 bp, 8 predicted proteins | sample 1955951 | NCBI WGS metagenome assembly ULSA01 (sample SAMEA4835697, study PRJEB28245) | human gut metagenome | biome: gut microbiome; material: fecal sample | place: Denmark | collected 2008 | reverse complement strand
ATAGGCATTGGCGCGAAAAGCGCCAATGCCTTTCTCCTGCTTTCCAATCCTTTCATCCGAAATCTCCGAAATCAGTATGGAAAGCAACTCCAGCTTATGCGGGAAGCTCCTCGCCAATGAACAGCGGAAGCTCGTCTGCTTCTGTATCCAGGTCACGGTAAATCTCCGGGTTGTCCAGGCTCAGCAGATGATACTCGTTGTTGGAGTAGCCGTAGGGATTGCGGTGCTTGTACATGGCAATCAGCTTCCGCTTGACCAGAACCTTGATGGCTTTCTGGAGAGAAGACTTTTTGATGCCGGTATCCTGAATGATTTTCTTGTGCGTGGGCCAGCAGTATTCCTTACTGCCGGAGCAGCAGACCAGATACGCATACAGTTTGAACTGGGTGGCATCCAGCGGCACATGGAAGATGCTGTTGGGCAGACGAAAGAATTCTTTTGCGGGCGGTTCATACAATCTCATCCATCCACCTCCGTTTGCTGGTCAATCCACTGGATAAACTTGTCTTTTGGAACAAGAATCCGTGTGCCGATTCTGATGTGAGGGAATCCTTTCGAACGAACCAACTCGTAGGCCGCCGCTCTGGAGATTCCCAGCACTTCTCCTACCTCCGGCGCGGTCAGCGTCAGCGGCAGGGCATCATAGTTTTTGAATTTGCTTTCTCTCATTTTCATTTCCTCCTGTATTGTTTTCGCGCAGTCTGCTCTCGCAATCACAGATTTCTCACTCCTTCCGATGGCCGGGCAAACAAAAAACGCATACCAACGAACACCGAACAGGAATCGGTTTTGATTCCCCTGCGGTGTCAGTTATGTATGCGCGATATTTTGATATGTTGTGCCGGCGGCACTATGTATGTAGTAGAATTATAACAGAATAATCCAAATTTTTCAAGTGCAGGGCGTGAACGGAATGTGAACGGAGCGCTTTCTTATGTTTGTGGTTCACTTTATAGGACACGCACAGAAGATTTGTAAACCGGGTTTCGAGAAAAATTTGCGAAAAATACGGAGCCTCATCTTCCATGAGACTCCGCAGGAGGTCAAGTATTTCCCGCAGCCGTTTTGAAATCGCCATTTTGCTTATACCAAATTCCTTGCCGATCTGTTCCAATGTATAGAACCGAAAGTAGTAAAACCGAAGCAGTTTCTGGTCATCATCAGGCAGAGTTGGAAAGATCTTCCGGAGTTTGTGCTTCCGCAAAAGAAGGAATGCTTGCTCAAAGGTTGGATCGGTTGGCTCGTCTGTGAACAGACCGGGCATTGTGTAAATTTCATTCCCAACGAAATCCAGGTGACGCTGGTCACTTCTTCGTTGAGCACTTTCCCGTAAACGATCCTGCTCCAAAAACTCCGCGACTTCATCGGATACAGTAATCTTTTGACCGTAGTAGTTGATGTTTTTCATCTTTACCGCCTGTCCAGTACGAAAGGTCGGCAGATGTTGACCGACACAGCCATCACGCTGCATCCCTTCCACCCTGGAGCGGAATGGTTGGGATGAGGTCGAACATCTGCCGACCTCATCGGTACTTTTCAATAGTTTAGTTCATAAGTTGGGTGCCTGACGATGGATTTATTATATCAGGCGGCAAGAGAATAATCGGGAACATTTGTGCGAATTATGTCGAACGGTTTGAAATACAAGGGATTCTATTTGTTTATTGTGTTTTGTTAGCGACCACTTGACGGTGCAACCGACGGCCGCCAAGCAATAATTTGGCACTAATGACAGTTGCAATTTTGAGGAAGTCAAGGTAACATCACCAAAACATTTTTGGAGGTGTTACATTTGAAGTCCATTTCTGAAGCAATGAAAGCCTATATGCTAACTCATCCCTTTGACTCTGGCAATTCGGATTGTCAGACGGTACTGGATCAGCTCTACCATGCCTATGCAGAATCCCATGAGCACGATCCCCAAGAGATTGGTGATGGATTCAAGGAGCTGGAGGAGTATCTGTGTGTACTGCCATTGGATAATAACAACGCAGTTTTCAATCTGTGTTGTCGCCTGTGCAGTGCATATGAACGCAAGGCCTTTCTGGACGGCCTGCAATACGGCGCTGAACTGATGCTGGAACTGGGAAAGGAGTCTGACCGATGAAAGAATTCCTTGAGAAATTAAGACAACAGGTAGCTGAAAATCCTCCCAATTATGGGGATGCGGATTCTGTCCTGGGATTACTGTATGAATGCTTCAACGAAAACAACCCCTATGACAGTGAGCAGATAAAGGCGGATTTCGAAGAACTGTACCGGCAGATGAACGGGATGCCCCTCCGGGAGATGGACAGAATCGTCTATCCGGTTTGCAAGCTCTGCCGGGATCATGAGAGGGCAGGGGTTGTGGAGGGAATCAAAATTGGCGTTAGATTACTACAAGAGTTAGGATAGTACATCCATAGTTTACTCGTCTCGTCAAAAAACTTGATGAGATGAGTAAATTTATCTTGATATTGTTCTTGATAGAGAATATAATATGCGAGTAAGGAGAGATGAATATGGGATACATTTCTGCACAGCAAGCTGCGACAAAGTGGGGCATTTCTAAACGACGTGTTCAAGTGCTTTGTACTGAAAATAGAATTAAGAATGCAACTCGTATCGGAAATATGTGGGTGGTGCCAGAGGATGCTTTGAAGCCGGCAGACGGTCGAGTTCAAACTCACCATACAGTTGAATCGCCCACAGCGCGAGCAGCTAGGACAGCACTAAAGAAGCTGACGGTAAATGCTTATCAGGAAATAAACGGAAAGCTTAATAACCCCAGCACATCCAAAATGGTGTTTGTTAGCTTACTTGCTACAACTATTTTCTGTGATATCCAGAACGATGAATCATCTAATGAGAAAGATGATGTGTTTTTGATGATCAGTTCGGAACTGCTTGAGATTGAGTTCAAGGAGTCGAGCCGCAGATCCTTCTGGGAAATGTTTTCGTCCTTGGTTTCGGATTTTGAAAAATACATTTATCGCTATGCAGACTATGTTGATGATATTTTATCGTGGGCTTATCAGTATGTGAACAAACTTAGCCTGGATTCTGGGTTAGAAAGTACCCAGTTCTTTACGGAAGAATACATGATTGAGTATCTTACAAAAGGTATTCCTAGAACAACGACTGCTAGTTCTGTATATTTAGATCCAGCTTGCGGTGGTGGTAATTTCCTTTCCCATATCTTGAACCAGTTGTTTGTTTTAAGGTATAGAGAATTAGATAATCCTATCGCTTGCATTGAGAATATTTTCAATGCTTTATATGGATATGAATTGGATCCCAATCTGGCAGCGGTCGCATCAGTGAACCTGAAGCTTAAAGCATTGATGTTGTTGGCTAAAGTACAGCAGGTATCTACTGTTGATTGGAGACTATTTTGCCCCAATATTTTTACATCCGTTGAACCAAATGGATTTGGCTTCCTGGAGGCAGACTTTTCAACGCACAGAATCAGAAGAGTGGCGGATGGCAAGCGTGAGAATTTAGAAAGCATGACCGCTGTCGCTACAGAGATCTATACGAACCCGCCATTCCAAACCGTTAAAGGTATGGCTAGTTCTATGAAGGAACATCTCAAGAAGCATTTCCCTAACGCCAAGTGCGATCTGTGCAATGCGTTTATTTTACAGTGCATCGATAAAATTCAAACAGGTGGAACGATTGGACTTGTTACGCAAAGCAGCTGGATGTATTTAGACAGTTTCGAGAATTTGCGAAGAGAACTTATCACCAATAATACGATAGAATCAATTGCAGACTTAGGTTCTGGAGCATTCTATGATCTAAGTGGAGAAAAGGCAAATGTAGCGCTGGTCAGGGTTACGAAAACACCGTATGCGAATGCATGTGTCAAAGTGTTGACATTGAGAGATATTCCGCTTAAAGAAAAAGCTGCAGTACTGGGAAAGGCCTCCGATTCGGTGCTGCTTATGCAACAGACGCAGCTTTTTGGTGGTGAACACATGGCTTTCTCTTTAAGCCAAACCACCCCCAATACTGTACATGCTATGCCAGGGAAATACGGAGATTACGGAATCCCGATGCAGGGCACTTCAACGGGTGATGCAGCTAGACTAATAGGCTATTACTGGGAACATTTAAATGATCCAGAGTGGGTTCCTGTTAGTAAAGGCGGCAGTTATTCTCGCTGGTGTGGACTTAATAGCTATGTCTTAAAATGGGGCGCTGACGGCGAATATATTCGTGCGACTAAGGGTTCGGCTCTGCGCAACACAAAGTATTTCGATAGAACATCGCTGGTCTATAGCGATACTGGTACATCCGGCTTCAACGCTCGTCTGCTGGAAGAAGGTCAGCTGTTTGTGGCATCTGGACCGGGGATTAGAGATGTTCAGGGAAGTCCTTACGCGCATCTTTCACTGTTGAACTCTAGAGTGTTTTCCTATTATTTAAGAGCGCTTTCGCCAAAGCTTACGGTTGCAGCCGGATACATTTCAAGAGTTCCGGTTCCTACTGGTTTGCTTGATCGAATTGAGCTGAATAGCTTAGGACGAGAATGTTATGACAGAAAAAGAGAGCAGCTCAAAGTGCGACCTAATAATTTGGAATGGCAAGTACCGGTTATTGAATTCGCGTCTTTGGATGCTTTTGTATGGCAGCTTTTCCTGAAAGAAATGCAAGACGAGTTAGTGAAATTAAGCTGCGAAAAGAAACTTGATGACATTATTCTTGAGGCATATGCGCTTGATAAAGCAGAGCTTTCGAAACTGAATGAAACTGTTGGAGTACCTGCTATAGACATAACCGGAACGTCGATCGCGAACAAATTGGATAAAGTAATGGCCCAGGCGTTAGATGCGAATTGTCAGATTGTTCGAACCAGAGTGAATAAACAATCCTTGGGTTGTGATGGCTTGTTGGAGTTTATCGCACGTAAGGAACAGGTTAGTCCAGAACTAATTGTTGAGTTGATTTCGTCTTCTCCTGAGACGTTCGAAGAATGCAAGGCCAAGTACAAGAACTTGGTATTGCACAACATTGTTCTAGCAATTCTTGGTTTTAGAGTGGAGACTCGCGATGAAATGCAGATGTTACAACTGTGCCAGAAGTTCTATGAGATGTATCCTGGGTTGAAAAACGAATGGGATACAGTAGAAGAATGGATTGCGATGCAGTTCAATTCTATTCATACACAGACCTTCAGTAATCGTCCGTACTATCATTATGAGGGCGGAATGTTCACAAGAAAGATTTGAGGATGGTGAAGCATGAGCAACCAGATACATATAATTCAAAATGCAATTACGACCACCATCTCGGAAATTTTTCGTGGTGACTTTAGGCGTATATGCGAAGTCAAAAAAGCGGTATTGCATCTCGAGGCGATTTACTTTTGCCATGGCACTTGCTATCTTCTCAAGCGCGAGAATATGCCAATTAAAGATCAATTAGCGCTCTATCAAAGAATTGAGTTAATCCCACAGAGCACGACAGAGTTCTTTGAGAATAACCGCGAATGCATTATTAACAATTGGCCAGAAGAAAGCGCACTTGCAGCAAAACCAGAAATCCTGTATGATGCACTTTTGGCAAGCGAGTTTTGCGTACAGCCTGAGAGAGTTGGATATAAAATCGATAAAGTTAGCCGAGATATTGCGGGGGCATATTATACTTCTTCTGACTTTTCTGCGCAAATTACTTATCGTGCGCTAGAGAGCTACATGGATCGAAAGCGGAGGCGTGCGATAGATTCAGACTCTTTTGCTTGCTGCAATGAGTATGAGAATATAACCTTCCTGGACTATTCTTGTGGATGCGGAGAATTTCTGTTAGCGGTAATCCAGTATTTTGATAATTTTGATAATTATGTATTGGGTTATTCCAGAAAGAAGCTGGCAACTCAGTTGAGGGGTGTAGATGTCAACCCAATAGCACTGATGATCACCATTGCGCGGATTGTTTCTGCAGTTGAAGCTGAAGATGATGAAAATTTGCTTCGTGAGGTCGCAAAGAACTTTATTGTAGGCAATCCATTGCTTCATAGCGATAAAATTGCACCGCTAGAAGTGAGGTTTGATAATTTTGCGCTTAACAGATTGTATGCTGAGACAGAAGGAATCAATTGCTTGGAACTGGAACAACAAAACCTGGTCGTGTTAGGAAATCCGCCATGGGAAAAGCTCCGCTTTGAAGAACAGGCATTTTTTAGACCGGTTTGTCCTGCAATTTCAGCAATCTCGCAGAAAAACAAGCGCGAAAAGGAAATTAAAAAACTTGCGGTTAATTGGCTAGAACTGTTGGAGTACTACCAGCTTCTGCAAGATGATTATGCTTCGGTGAAAAAAGAAATCCCTAAACATCCGCTCCTGAAAGTATCGTTGGTTGGGGAGCTGAACACATATGCAATGTTTGCTGAGCTAGCTTCTCGATTGACAGAAAAAGATGGTTTTGCAGCGATTATAGTGAAAAGTGCGCTGGTTACATCAACTTGCTATTCGTCTTGCTTCCGACATTTTGTTAATCAGGGATCACTTTCAGAGGTGTTTCTCTTTGATAATCGGGAGAAGCTTTTCCAAATTGACAGCCGCGAGAAATTCTGTGTACTCTTCTTCGGAGGAGAACATGCCGGTGGCATAAAGGTACATTATGGACTGACTAAGCAAGAACAGATATTGTCGTCTGTGCCAATCAATGTTACGAGCGAGGAGCTGGAACTTATCAATCCGGAAACAGGACTGCTTCCGAATGTGGCAGATTCGAAGGAGTTCTCGTTCTTACTTCGAACACACAGATCGCTGTCAGTGTTTGCAAAAGAATTTCCAAAGTGTCATTTTGGTAGGTTGGTACACCTTACTGCGCATGCAGAACACATTTCTACAAAGTCGGAAAAAACACGAGTCCCAATCTATGAGGGAAAATTCATCGAACAATATGATAATCGTTTTTCCACATTTGCAGGAATGAGTGCTGATGAACGTTATCAAGCAAAGGCATCTGCTAGACGGCAACCGGGTGATAGTTTTGTTGCCCCAAAGCCTGCTCCGGAGTGCAGATACTTTATTGATAAGAAATTTTGGGAATCATTTCTTGATAGGTATGATCAACCGTATTCTCTGTGCTGGAGAAGTCTTACCTCTCCCACCAATCAACGGACTATGATTGCATCGATCATACCGTCAATGCCAACTTGCCAATCCGTTCAATTGCTCCAGACAACACCAGTTGAGGATCTTTTGATGATACTGGCGCTGTTTAATTCCAAGGTGTTTGATTTTTTTGTACGGTTGAAAATGGGGGGTATTGATCTGACGCAGAGTGTTGTACGGCAGATTCCTGTTCCTTTCCGAGAGGCATGGAACAGCATGGTTACTTTACATGGTGTAGATTATACGGCATTGGATGCGGTCAGAGCCTTGGAACGGCTACTATACCGGAATGAGCCGGACTTGTGTGGTTTGTGGGATGGTGTTCCGGAAATAAAGAATGCGGATAACTACTACAAAACCGCTGCAGATGTACGGGAGGAAATCGACAAGATTATTTTCCAGATGTATGGTCTTACAAGTGCAGAAGAGAAAATGGTTCGCAACTCCTTTAAGGCATAGTAAAAGACGCAGGCTTTCGGGCCTGCGTCTTATCTATTGGGATTATCCAATTCTGATCTTACCAAATGCCTTGGAAGACTTATTAATGCCGTTGGTTGCCCAGAATTCGCTGTTTGCTTTCAGTGCGTCCAGTTCGCTTTCGGCCATGGTTTCAAGAATGTAGTGGTCAGAGGTTACACGATGGAAAACGAGAATGTGATAGGCAAAGTCTGTTTTGCCATACTGAGAAAGGGATTCGTCGCCGGTCTCCGCATCTCCCTTGAGCTGGATTCGCCAGGATGCATTATTGGGTGCAAATTTGATGGTGCTGGGATAGTAGGAAATACCGTTATAGACGATAGTGACATTCTTCTCCACATCACGAGCCATGGGATCCAAACCGAAAAAGGCCACACTACCGGGGATAGATCCGTTTTCTACATTGGGGTGGGTGCCGCTCTGAAGCTTAGCGGAAGAAGAAAGATCGAGAATGTTTCTAGAGCCGCCGGTGCTTGCGCGCATTTCGAACCAGTAGGTTGCCTGTACATCACTGGATGCTTCCAAAGAAAGAAAAGATGCTGCGGTGACTTCAGAATCATGCAAAGGTGCGGTAGGTTGCTGTGTGGCGGCACTTTCGTTGTTGCCTGTCCTAGAATTGGAAGATGTGCCTGCAAACAAATTGGCGGGGACGGGAATCTTTACCGATGCGGTGGGGAGATTGGAAACTGCACGGTGGCCAAAGTGTGTATTCGCACTGAAGCTACTGCGCTTGGTAGAGTTTTGTCGGCTCTGCTGCTCGGTAACAATCAGACCATTACGCAGAAGTTCTTGGATGTCCTCAACAGAAGAAATCCTTTTTACCAGATTAGACTCCTGATACAGGGTGAATGCTTCCGTCAGATTCTCGTAAGATCTGTGATCCAGCGTATCGTTCAGATTCAGAAACTGAGTGTTGCAGGTTTCGTAATTGGTACACAAACCACCACGAGTCAGATTGTTGGAACCCACAGCGACCCATGCCTGATCCGCATTCCGGACGATGAAAATCTTAGGATGGTATGTCTGAGCAAATGCGCTATCATGGACTACATAGAGTTCGTCGCAGAGCTTTGTGAGTTTGTATAGGGCTTCAGCGGTCGTGTTTTTCTGATCAATACCAGCGAGTACACGGAGGTGTCCGCCTGCGCTGCGGAAGGTCTGGAGTGCCGCTGTCAGCAGATCGACGCCACTGCTTTTAGCATAGGCAACATGGATATTCAGCTCACCATTTTTAACTGTGGTCAATTGCTCCACCAAGGGTGTATAGAGGTTTCCGCTGGTGGGCTGCATGATGTAGGTACTTTGGTGCGCTACACCGGAAGAGAACAGGTCGGGCACCTTGAGTCCCAGTGCAGATGCAATGCGAGCGAGTCCCTCTAATGTGGGGTTTGTAGCACCTTTCTCGATATCAACGATAGTCGTGCGCGTCAATCCGGAATTCGCTGCTAGTGCCTCCTGCGTTAGGCTTGCTGCAGTTCTCAAAAGCTGAATGCGCTTCCCTAGCGCATCCTTAAAAACGGAATAGTCATTAGTGTTGGATGTATTCATATAAAACTCCTTTCATCCAAAATTTAGAAATTGATGGAAATAATATACAACACTGAAAGGGATTTGTCAATAGGGGAATGAAAAATATTCTGTACAAAATATAAATTTTGGTTGAGCCAAATAACGAGCCTGCTGACTGGCGTATTTGTGGGAAACGAAGTGATAGTTGCTCTTTTGGTTTGCCACAGGCTGCAATATAGCACAAGCCCTCCCTGTTGGATGGCTGATAACTGCAGATTATTGCAAGTCTACAAAACAACTATTTTTGTGTTTTCCTAAATTGATGCTATAAATTGGACAAATTCCATGATAGAATACAAATACAGAAGTATAACCTCGGTGACAGATATAGACAGTTGGGGGTATTCAAATGATTCTTAAGCTTAGTGTAAACAATCAGAGTGTAGAGAGTTCGGGTATTACGAAGGACTACAAGGATGCCCTGTGCGAATATGTATGGAACAGCTTTGAGGCCAATGCAACCGCTGTTGCAATTGATTGTATTCCCAATGAGCTGACAGGAAGTGCAGAGATTGTTATCACTGACAACGGAGATGGAATCGCCTATGATTCCCTTGAACGCACATTTGGTGCATTCCTCGATTCTCAAAAGAACAGCCGATCCCTGCAAATCAAAACAAAGGCAAACAAGGGCAAAGGACGATTCTCGTGTTTTTCCTTTGCATCCTTGGCTGAATGGTCGACGGTAACGGCAACACCAGATGGCAATATCGCGTATACAATCAGCTTGGAGAATGCTGATAAAAACCAATGCGATGTTTCTGATCCGGCACCAACAACGAGATCAACGGGCACGAGACTGATCATCAGTGGCATTGATGGTATATGTGAAGATGATGTAAGCTTTGCGCAGTTAGAAGATACTATGCTCAAAGCCTTTGCATGGTATCTGTACCTCAATAAGGATAAGAAAATCGTACTAACCATCAATGGTACAGAGTTGGATTATCGAAAGTACATTAATACTGATGCAAGTGTTGAAAAGGAAATCCTAATATCCAGAATCCCGTTCAAAATTGCGTTGATTGTTTGGAATGAGAAAATTACAGAGAATTTCTCTGTGTATTTCCTGGATGAAGAGGGTGTTGTTAGGTCGAAGGATACGACAACATTTAACCGTAATACGGTGAATTTTAACCACAGTGTATTTGTCACTTCGCCGTTCTTTTTGGGGAGAGACGGAATTACATTAAAGGGCAAAAGAGTAGAACTTGATGGGCAAACTGCGCTGAATGAGTATGATGAAGACAAGAAGGTTCTAAAAGAGTTAAGCAAAGAAATTCAGGATGTTATAGAAGAAAGCTTGCATAAGCACATGGCGGCACA
>ULSA01005800.1_pt1 | contig 10701 bp, 6 predicted proteins | sample 1955951 | NCBI WGS metagenome assembly ULSA01 (sample SAMEA4835697, study PRJEB28245) | human gut metagenome | biome: gut microbiome; material: fecal sample | place: Denmark | collected 2008 | reverse complement strand
GTGAAAGCGACCTACAAGAACGCACCGGTCACCACCTATAGCCTCACAACACAGGTAAACGGTGGTCACGGAACGATTTCCGCAAGCAAAACCGGACTGACCGAAGGCTCCGCCGAAACGATTATCTTTACCCCTGATGACGGCTATGAAATCGACATTGTTACTGTGAACGGCGTTGCAACAGACGTACTTTCCAATATCCTGAATGTTACGATGGACGCACACAAAACCGTTATTGTAACATACAAGGCAATTCCCCATACCCATACCTACGATCAGGAAATTCAGAAGCCGGAAACCCTCAAGTCGGCTGCCGACTGCACCAACGATGAAGTATATTTCAAGAGCTGCTCCTGCGGAGAGATTAGCACAACAGAAACCTTTACGGCAGCAGGTACACAGCTCAGGCACGAATGGGCAAGCGATTGGAGCAAGGACATAGACAATCATTGGAAAGAATGCTCTCGCTGCCACGAAAAGAAGGACGAGGCGGCGCACGACTTCAAGTGGGTTGTTGATGATAAGGAAGCGACCGCAATGCAAAAGGGCTCCAAGCATGAGGAGTGCAAGGTTTGCGGCTACAAGAAGGCGGTAGTTGAGATTCCGGCTACCGACTCCACAACAGAACCGACCAATCCTACGCAAACCAACCCGAGCACCGGCGCAGAAAGCCCAAAAACCGGTGACAACAACAATCTTATGCTGTGGATTGCACTGCTCTTTATCAGCGGCGGTGTTCTGACAGGTGTAATGGTATTTGATAAGAGAAAAAGGCATTCTGTTAAATAATCAAAGATAAGTAACAATTAACGTGCTATCACATAAACATTGCAAATACGGCACAGAGGGTATAAACCGCTGTGCCATATTTCTTTCCTTGGCGACTGCGTTTGAGAAATCTCTACCCAAACAGCGAAAATCGGCCGAAAAGGGTAGAGAATCCCAGTGCTGCCGGTTGGAAATCTCTACCCAAATAGCGAAAATCGGCCGAAAAGGTAGAGAAGCCTACAGCTGCCGCCCGGAAATCTCTACCCAAACAACGAAAAATCCAGAAAAAGGTAGAAATTTCCCGCCGGCTCAACCCTCCTGTCGACAGCGTGCGATTCCATATATACCTAATGAATCTGCTTATCATTACGGTACTTTTGATAATACGCATTATTTTGATATTATTAATTGTATCAAAAACGAAAATATAGCCGAATTAAATAAAATATCACCCCAAAAGGTATACGAAGAAGATTTCAATGAATTAGTGAAAGCTTATAAGAATTATAGTGAGAGTGCAGCTAAAGCTGTGAAAGGTCTAGGTGAGGATATCGATTACACATACGGATTACAAGGCTTTGCCGAATCGTGGCTTGATATGGAGGGAGGAGCTACCTAGTATGTTACTCCCCTAAGCGGCAGTTGGTTAGAAACGTTTGGCATTTTGAAAGAAATTAAATAATAGTATGTTATAAATGGTAAGCAGTATCTGTCGGTGTATGTTATATATGCCGACAGATGCTGAATCCTTGTTCAGTGTAACATAAACATTGTAAAGAATTGGAGAAGATGATATGTCGAAAAAAGAAGAATTGCTTTCAGAAATAAAGAAACTTAGCAGCAAAATCGGTAGCGTTAAAGTATATTTTAATAAGCACAAAACCGGCGGCAATAATGGAATGGGTTATTATTTTGATAAAAAAGACAAATTATGGAAATCTTATGTTTGCGGTGAATATAATTATATTACTTATGAATCAGAGAACGAAGTTGCTGTCATAGAGGATTTATATGATTCGGTTTGCAGAGAAGCAGAGGCACATGAGAACCCGCTTGAAAAGATCAAAATAATCCAATCAAAATTGCAATCTGTACCCGTTTTTTTAAATTCAAGCTCTTGTGGAGCATATGCCATAGGGTATTTTTATGATCCTAAAACTAAACATTGGGCAACATACCACAACGATGAAAGAGGCAGCAGTTTGTACAGTTATTATGACTGCGAAGAAGAAGCAATCGTCGAAGTGTATAAAATGGTCAAAATAGAATATAAGCTTCAGCAACATTAATACAAATTAAAATCATAATTCAAAAAACTGTACAAATCCATTGTAGTGCTTGGAAATGATCTGGGAACAGCAGTGGGTAAAGTCGGCAAAGCCGCAGTCACCAAAGTAGCCCAAAAAAGATTGCCACCGAACTTAGCGAAGAACTTGCCAAAAAGCTCGTGAAAAATTCAGACAGCTGTCAGTAATCTCCGAATTTTCGGCTTATTTTGCTTTCCGATTTTTGCCCTTTTAGGCATAAAAAAGCAGCCAAAGCTACTTTTTTGTTTCTGACCTTCAAATTGTCGTAACCGTCAAACCGACCTCCGTCTTGACCGAAATATAAATTCATGCAAAAATATGAACGATAAAAGTTGCAGACGATTGTATTCGGTCGTCTACAACGAAAAAAATCGGAGAGTTTCGTATGATGTGAATCAAAAAACAAATCTCAACAAACAGTTGTAAAATTATATGGACTTAAAGAAACTGGATCGTTATGTGTTAAAATTAAGAATTGGAGAATGATCATATGTTAGAAAAAGAAAAATTGCTTTTAAGAATAAAGAAGCTTAGTAAAAAAATTGGTAGTGTTAAAATATACCTTAATGAGTACAAAACTGAGGGCACGGGCATGGGTTATTATTTTGATAAGAATGACAAGCTGTGGAAATCTTATGTGTGTGGTGAATTTTATTTTATTACCAAAAAATCAGAAAATGAAATTGATGTAATAGAGCGTTTGTATGATTCGGTTTGTGAAGAAGTAGAGGCACATGAAAAACCACTTGAAAAGATCAAAAAAATTGAACCGAAATTGCAATCTGTACCAATTGTTTTAAATGCCCAGTCTTGTGGATCGTATGCCATAGGGTATTTTTATGATCAGAAGGCTAAACGTTGGGCAACATATCACAATAATGAAAGAGGTAGCAGTTCATACTTTTATCACAACAGCGAAGAAGAAGCAATCGTTGAAGTATATAAAATGGTCAGTGTAGAATATAAGCTTCAACAACATTAATACAAATTAAAATCATAATTGAAAAAATGGTAACAAGGTTGATAAAGCGGTTTCAAATCACGGTGACAAAGCTGTAAAAGTAATTGATAATTACGCTGATGACGGATTAAAGCGTTAAAGAGCGGTATAAAGCCAGACACGATCAACAGATTGGTTGATGATTTAGGAATAAATCCTTCTAAATATGCTGAACGAGGAATTAAAAACAATAAGGTAGCAGAGCAAGTACTTAACGCAAAACTAAGTAACCGTCAAGCCAATCTCCGTCTTGTCCAAAAGATAAATTCATGCGAAAATATGAACGATAAAAGTTGCAGACGATTGTATTCGGTCGTCTACAACGAAAAAAATCGGAGAGTTTCGTATGAAAACTGTATCAGGACATTAAGACAGAAAAAACTTAGTCCCGCATAATGAATCCCGGGCTTGCATATTGGAAATCTCTACCCAAATAGAGAAAAGCGGCCGAAAAGGTAGAGAATCCAATTTCCGCCGGCTCAACCCCTATGGCACCGTCAGCTCACACCCCCCGGCCTCGCCGGCTCACATCTTCTCAATCGTGTCCAGCCATATCCTGCTGCAGGCGTCACTAGGCATGCGCAGGTCACCCCTTGGGGAGATGGCAACAGAGCCGACCTTAGGTCCGTCAGGGAGGCAGGAACGCTTGAACTGCTGGCTGAAGAAACGGCGGTAGAATACCTTAAGCCATTTAAGGATTACAGCGTCATCATAGACATCTTTAAACGCAATTTTTGCGATTCTGTATATCTTATCGGGAGCAAATCCAAAACGTAAAATATAATAAAGGAAAAAGTCATGAAGCTCATAAGGTCCGACAAGGTCCTCTGTTTTCTGGGAGATTTTGCCATCCACAGGAGGAAGAAGTTCAGGACTTACAGGAGTATCAAGTACATCCATAAGCAGGTTTTTTAAGGTGTCATTGTTGCAGGTATCGGCATAGAAACGCACAAGGTGGCGCACCAGGGTCTTTGGAATACCTGAATTGACGGCATACATTGACATATGGTCGCCATTGTAGGTTGCCCAGCCAAGAGCAAGCTCTGATAAATCACCGGTGCCGATAACCATACCGTTATACAGGTTGGCACCGTCCATAAGAATCTGTGTTCTTTCTCTTGCCTGACAGTTCTCGTAGGTTATGTCGTGTTTGTCTGGGTCCTGACCGATATCCTCAAAATGGATATTAACGGCATTTTTGATATTTACCTCTTTGAGAGTGCCGTGTAATGCGGCAACAAGATTGCAGGCATTGTTGTAAGTCCTGTCAGTTGTGCCAAAACAAGGCATCGTGTAGGCAATTATATTTTCGCGAGGAATCGAAAGCATATCAAAAGCCTTGACGATTACCAAAAGGGCAAGAGTTGAATCAAGACCGCCGGATATACCGATGACTGCATGCTTACTGCCCGTGTGTTTAAGCCTCTTTTTAAGTCCCATTGCCTGGATGGAAAGGATTTCTTCACAGCGAAGTTCTCTTTCTTCAACGGATGATGGGACAAAAGGCGTCATATTGTAAAACCTGTTTAATGAAAGGTCCTTAATTGTAAGGGGAAAATAAACAGTAGTATAATCCTTTGAAACATTAGGGAAGGTTGTCATTCTTCTGCGCTCATTTTTAAGCCTGTCAAGGTCTGTGTCACCATAGATTATTCCGTTCTTAAAACGCTTTGATTCCGCAAGAACGGTTCCGTTCTCGGCTATTATATTGTGTCCGCCGAATACAAGATCCTGTGTGGATTCACCCTCACCCGCATTTGCATAGATGTAGGTGGATATAAGTCTGGCTGACTGACCGGAAATCAAATCCCTGCGGTACCGGTCCTTACCGACAGTTTCATCACTGGCAGAGCAGTTGACGATTACCGTAGCACCTGCAAGGGCATGATTTATGGAAGGAGGTGAGGGAACCCATACATCCTCACAGATTTCAGCCCCGATAACAAGGGATGGAATATCTTTACACGCAAATAACAGCTTTGAACCAAACGGAACGGAACAGCCACCGACTGTTATATTGACACATTCGTCAAAACCCGGGGTGAAATGTCTTGTTTCATAAAATTCCGAATAAGAGGGAAGATTTTTTTTGGGAATAAGACCGATAATTCTGCCGTCACATAATGCGGCGGCGACATTGTAGAGACAATTACCGTACATAAAAGGCAACCCTACAAAGGCAATAAAATTCTTATCTTTTGTATATTCTGCAAGACGGATTACTGCGTCAAGAGAGTTCTTAAGAAGTGTATCCTGTAAAAAAAGATCGTTACATGTGTATCCTGTAAGACAAAGTTCGGGAAATACCAGAACCGAAACATTATTTTTGGCTGCCTCATCCATATATGCTTTAATCGAAAGCTCATTGGCTAAGGGGTCTGCGACTGTCACATCGGGAGAGACAGCGGCACATCTTATAAAATTATCTCTCATATTATTAGTCCTTTAACATATTTAGTGTACATTTTTCAGTACTTTGGTAAAAGTATAAAATATTGTTAAGGAAATTTCAATATGATATAATCGTTATATGTCAGAGTCCCGCTTTGCAAAGGGCTGTATTAATTGCATTGACAAGGATTATTGAGGTGTATTTATTTTCATCATTAAATACAAGATTCTCTGTCGAATTATTTTGAACAATCTGTGATGCAATTTCCGTAAGTGATGAAGATATAAGAGGATACATTGTTGTAACGGCTTCTGATACATTTACCATGCTGATTGATTTGATTTGTTCATGGTCCACCACAACTTCAATATTTACCGGATTTGAAGACAATACGATGGATGCTTCATATATACCCGGAGAAAAGGTGGATTTTTTGGCTGACTCGCTGCTTTTTTTGCTGTGTCCTTTTATGATTAATACAAGAAAAATGATGAGCAGGATAGCAAGGACGGCGAAAACGATAGTATAGATTATCTCTTTCATTTTAAAAACAAGTATTTTGGTCTTTGTACTCATGAATAACTCCAACATCTGATTATTACAGATGTATTCATTTAAGGTAGGAAATATGTCAATTAAAATTTTATATGGTCCTTCGGGACATGGAAAAACAGAATATGTATATTCGGATATAGTTAAGGAAGCCTGTGCCAATCCGGATAAAAAATATGTATTTATAGTACCGGAGCAGTCATCTTTGCAGGCACAGAAAAGGGTCGTAAGGATGCACCCCTCACATGGTGTTTTTAATATAGATGTACTTACTTTCGGAAGACTCTGCTACAGAGTGTTTGAAGAATTGCAGATAGAGCTTAAGGAAACCATTGACGATACAGGTAAAAATCTTATCGTCAGAAAAATACTTAATAATATAAAGTCAGATTTCCGTATTATTAAGGCAGGCAGAAGACAGGGCTTTGTCAGCGAGATGAAGTCAATGATTTCAGAACTGAAACAGTACGGAATTACGCCTGATATGCTTAAAGAGATAGCAGTGAGTGCAGGCAGTGACAGACTCAGGGATAAGTTAGAGGACATAAGCCTTATTTACAGTGAATTTGAGAATTATATCAGGGACAGGTTTGTTACGGTTGAAGATAAACCGGAACTTTTATACAGATTCATTGATAATTCCGATTTACTTAAGGGAAGCACTGTTGTATTTGATGGGTTTACGGGATTTACACCTGTCCAGTACAGGCTGATAGAGAAAATTGCTCTGCAGGCGGAGAATATTATAGTGACGGTTACCATTTCATCCCCTGCCATAAATAACATCAATACGGATATGGGAATGGATGAGCTTTTTTATATGAGTAAGGATACGATAAGGAAGCTTGGAGTGATAGCAGATAATGTCCGTATTCCTTTTTTGATGCAAAGAATTGAAAGCGACCATTCAAAATATCGTTTCCGCAATTCGCCTGCCCTTAATTTTCTGGAAGAAAATATTTTCAGATATAACGGCAGTACCTTTGGCGGCAATACGGAGGATATACATATAAGTGAGCATTTAAACGGCAAAGAAGAGATTCAATATGCTGCGGCGGCCATCTTAAAGGAAGTAAGAACCCATGGTTACCGATTTAACGATATAGGAGTTATTCTTGGGGATAAGGATAATTTTGCCAACGAAACCGCCAGAATTTTTAAGGAATCGGGCATTCCCTTTTTTATGGATAATAAAAGAAGCCTTATAGGTAACCCAATGGTTGAATATATAAGAGGTATCATTGCACTTATTAAAGAACGCTTTTCCTATGAAGCCGTGTTCCGTGTACTGAAAAACGGGCTTTGCGGATTTGAACGTGATAAAGTCAATATTTTTGAGGATTATATTCTTGCTTTTGGTATAAATGGTTTTGACAGATATTGTGAAAAGTTTGTAAGAGCATACAAGTCAAAAGAAATGGGACTTGATGTAATTAATGAAGTAAGAGAGGATTTTTGCTGCCTTATTTCAGAATTTTACAGTGATATGACAAAGGGAACCAAGGCCTCGGATTACGTCAATGCCGTGTATGATTTTATGGAAAAAGAAAACCTCTATGAGGAGATGGAAATGCTGGCGGATAATACGGAGGATGAGGATAAGGCGGAAGAATTCCGCAAGAGCTACGGACATGTGGTAACATTACTTGAAAGAATATATGATATGTTAGGTGACGAGCCTATGACGGTAAAAGAATTTGCCGAAATTATGGATGCCGGCTTTGAAGAGATAAAGGTGGGTATAATTCCACCCTCCAATGACTGTGTAATGGTTGGGGATCTGGAGCGTTCAAGAATTGATAATATCAAGGTGCTCTTTGTACTTGGTGCCAATGAAGGAATTATTCCTAAAACAGGAGATAACCATGGTATTTTGTCTGAGGATGAACGCATGACGCTTTCCGATATGCAGATTGTTCTTTCTCCGACGCCTAAAGAAAAAGTATTTATGCAGAATTTTTACCTGTATCTCAATTTTACAAGACCTGAAAATACACTGTATTTAAGTTATGGAAGGTATAACGATGATGGTAAAGAGATAAGACCGTCAAGGGTAATAGGGATAATAAGTGATATGTACGATATTAAGCCATACCACCCTGATATAACGGATTTTCTTACTAACAGACAGAACTCTTTCCACCTTGTATCGGATTATGCCAAAATCAAAGATTATGATGCGGACAAAAATCTGGCAGCAGTAATTTCTTATTTTGTTAATGATGATGTATATGGCAATATCATTAAGAAAATAATCGACAGCTTTAATGAGAATGTTATGTCCGATAATCTTACAAAAGAAGCCGCAAAAATGCTTTACAGTGAAAATCTTACCGCAAGCGTATCAAGGATAGAGACCTATGCCGGCTGTGCCTTTTCCCATTTCCTTACCTACGGACTTGGGATAGGTGAAAGACAGGAGCATAAGATAACCAATATTGATATAGGTGATATTTTCCATAAGACACTTGAATATATGGGCTGTACACTTATGGAGAACGGCCTTAATTTCGGAAGCCTCAGTGATGAAGAAAGAAAGGATTTTGTAAATGTAGCCTTTGATAAGATAACCACTGACTATAAGTATTCCTTCTTTAAAGAAAGTGCAGCCAATGAATTTCTTAAAATGAGACTTTCCGATATTGTAAACAGAACCGTATGGGCTATGGGTGAACAGATTAACGCCGGAAGTTTTATTCCTGTGGCATTTGAACATAGTTTTATCCGTAATATTAATGGCATGACTGTCAACGGCAAAATCGACAGGATTGATATAGCTTCAGAAAACGGCAGTAACTACATTAAAATTATTGATTACAAGTCGGGGGAAAATACCATAAGCAAAGAAGAAATACTTACGGGAGAAAAACTCCAGCTTCTCATATATCTTGACGAAGCACTTAAAGAGTATGAAAAAGATAGCGTTAAGGCAGTTCCGGCCGCTGTTTTTTATAATACCCTTAAAGATCCGGTAACCGATAAAAAAGATACTCTGCAGGATTTTATTCCATCGGGGATTGTGGGACATGACAGTATCGGGCTTCTTGACCATAATATGGATAAGGAGTCCAATGTAATACCCGTAAAAAAAGGACGGGACAATAATGTGGCATACAGTGATAAAGTTGTTACGGATGAGCAGTTTAGGGCAATGGCAGGTTACGCTTCAAGGAGAATGTCAGAGCTTGTAGATGAGATGACCGAAGGCAGAATATCAATAAATCCTTACGAGGGAGCATGTGATTTTTGCAAATACAGCGATATCTGCGGATTTAATGTTATTAAAAAAGAAAAATACCGCGTAAGGGAAAAGATAAGTCTGGATGATTTTTTCGCAAAAATCGGATTGGAGAATAAGAAAGATGAGTAACTGGACAAGTGAACAGCAGACCGCTATATATGAAAGAAACTGTAATCTTCTTGTAAGTGCTGCGGCAGGATCGGGTAAAACCGCTGTTCTCGTTGAGAGAATTGTAAGCCGTGTTTTTGATGAACGGAATCCGGTTGATATAGACAAAATAGTAATAGTGACTTTTACAAAATCAGCAGCAGGAGAAATGAAAGAGCGTCTTACAAAGCGTTTTGAAGATATTCTCAAGGCGGATTGCGGTAACAGACGGGCAATCAGACAGATTGCTCTTATTAACCATGCCAAAATCACGACGATAGACAGTTTTTGCAGTTATATTCTTAAAAATTATTATAATACCATAGGCTATGAGCCTTCATACAGAATTGCAGATAAAGGCGAAACAGAACTTATTAAGGAAGATGTATATAATGAACTGCTGGAGGAACGCCTTAAAAACAATGACGAAAATCTCATAACAGCCATTAACAGTCTTACACAGGGTAAATCAATAGCACCTTTTTTTGATATTATTAAAAAACTCTATGATGCCTCAGAAAGCCATCCTTGGCCTAAGGAATGGCTTTCTGACTGTGCAAAATTATATGACATTGATAACGAGGACGAATTAAATGCTTCTCCTGTCATAGAATATCTTTTTTCATATATAAAAGAACTTCTGAATGAGATGTCACAATCCTATGATAACCTCATAGAATTATGCGAAGACCCCGGACTTAGCGGGGTAAGGGATGTTTTATGTGATGATAAAAGTAAGGTTACAAGGCTTCTTGAATGTAACAGTTTTACGGAACTTAATAACAATGCAGATAAGAATTTCCGTACAAAACCAAGGGCAGGAAAAGGTACTGATAAGGAACTTAGCGATTACATTACAGCAGAAAGAAACAGCCTTAAAAAAGAAATTACAGAAATAATTGATTTATACTGCTGTTATCCTTATGAAGATATAATAGACGAGGTGGCATGCGTAAGGACAAGCATTACTGCTGTAGTTGATTTTACTACTGAGTTTGCAGACAGATACAGGGAGGCCAAAGAAGAAAGGCAAATTGCAGAGTTCTCGGATGTTGCCCACAGGGCACTTGAAATCCTTGTGTCAAAAGAGGGAAAAACAGAAAAGTATACCCATGTAGCAGATGAACTTTCTGAATTATATGATGAAATATATATAGATGAATATCAGGACAGTAACTACGTTCAGGAGAAAATACTGAATGCCGTATCAAGGTGCAGGTTTGGGTGCAATAATATATTTATGGTAGGCGATGTAAAACAGAGTATTTACAGATTCCGAATGGCAAGACCTGAA
>ULSA01019383.1_pt1 | contig 11008 bp, 11 predicted proteins | sample 1955951 | NCBI WGS metagenome assembly ULSA01 (sample SAMEA4835697, study PRJEB28245) | human gut metagenome | biome: gut microbiome; material: fecal sample | place: Denmark | collected 2008 | reverse complement strand
TCCTTTGAAGAAGCGTTTGCACAGAATTACGATTTCTTCTCTAGTATCTTTGAATATCTGATTAAAGACTACAATACAGCCGGAGGTGGCAAGTATGCGGAATATTACACACCTCACGCCATTGCCACGATTATGGCTCGCCTGTTGGTGGGTGACAATGCCGACCTGCATAGCATGGAGTGTTACGACCCCTCGGCAGGAACAGGTACATTGCTTATGGCACTCAGCCATCAAATAGGCGAAGACCGCTGCACCATTTTCTCGCAGGATATATCCCAGCGAAGCAATAAGATGCTGAAACTTAATTTGTTGCTCAATGGGCTTGTGTCTTCGCTCGACAATGCCATTCAAGGCGATACGCTTGTAAACCCATACCACAAGAGCGATGACGGACAGCAGTTCCGCCAGTTTGATTTTGTAGTGAGTAATCCTCCTTTCAAGATGGATTTCTCTGATACCAGAGAGAAGATTGCTGCCATGCCAGCCCGTTTTTGGGCAGGAGTCCCCAAAGTGCCGGCAAAAAAGAAAGAATCAATGGCGATATACACCTGTTTCATACAACACGTTATCAATTCGCTGAAAAAGACAGGTAAAGGTGCGATTGTTATCCCTACTGGTTTTATTACGGCCAAAAGTGGCATTGAGAACAAAATCCTTCATACAATTGTAGATGACAAAGTGGTGTTCGGCTGTGTTTCTATGCCAAGCAACGTGTTTGCCAATACAGGTACGAATGTCAGTGTGCTGTTCTTTGATAAGTCGGCAACCGCTGACAAAGTAATCTTGATTGATGCCAGTAAATTAGGCGAGGAATATAAAGATGCTAACGGGCTGAAAAAGGTGCGCTTGAACGATGACGAGATAGAAAAGATTGTCGGCACATTCCAGCGAAAAGAGGCTGTGGAAGATTTCTCTGTAGCTGTTACTTACGAAGAAATAAAGGAAAAAGGATATTCTCTTTCTGCCGGGCAATACTTCGACATCAAGATAGATTATGTAGATATTACGGAAGAAGGGTTTAATTCCCGAATGGCGGACTACAAGCAAATCCTTTCCGATCAATTTGCAGAGAGCCATCGTTTGGAAGAAGAAATCATGAAACAGTTGGATGCTTTGCAGTTCAACTCAAATGTAGGTAACAATGAGTAACGAAATACAGTTTCTATTATACAATCTTCCCGATAAAGAGGAAAAGGTGCAGGTTGTTATAAAAGACGAGACCATTTGGTGTACGCAGAAAGCTATGGCAGAGCTTTTCGGCATTGACAAATCAGGTATTAGCCGCCACATAGCCAATATATTCAAAGACGAAGAACTACAGCAAGACACGACAGTTGCAAAAATTGCAACCGTCGTAAATCGAGGCATAAGAGGCGAGGTTGAAGAGTTGGTCGATTTCTATAATCTTGATATGATTATCGCAGTCGGCTATCGTGTTTCTTCTCCAAAAGCTACCAAGTTCCGTCAGTGGGCTACCAAGATTCTCAATGAGTACATCAAAAAAGGATTTGTGCTTGACGATGAACGCTTAAAACAGGGAATGGCAGTATTCGGTAAAGACTATTTCCGTGAATTGCTTGAAAGGGTACGCTCTATCCGTGCCAGTGAACGGCGTATCTGGCAGCAGATTACCGACATATATGCAGAGTGTAGTATCGACTATGACAAGAACTCGACTACAACACACGATTTCTATGCCATGATACAGAACCGTTTTCATTATGCCATTACAGGGCAGACAGCTGCAGAAATTATCTACACTAAGGCTGACCATACAAAAGACCACATGGGGCTGACCACATGGAAAAATGCACCTGATGGTCGTATCTTGAAATCGGATGTCTCAATAGCTAAGAACTATTTGCAGGAAAATGAAATTCGTAGGTTAGAGCGTGCCGTTACGGGATATTTCGATTATATTGAAGACCTCATAGAGCGAGAAAATACGTTCAATATGGAGCAGTTTGCAGCCAGCGTCAACGAGTTCTTGACCTTCCGCAAATATCAGATATTACCGGACAAAGGACGCATTTCTGCGGCACAAGCCAAGGCAAAGGCTGAAAGCGAATACGACATTTTTAATAGAACCCAACGTATTGATTCTGATTTTGATAAACAGATTAAAGGAATGTTGGATAAGTAATAGGATTGGAGTAATGGAATTGAAAAGATATAAACTGGGAGAAATACTTGAGTTGCAAAGGGGATATGATTTACCATCTTCCCAACAGAAAGCGGGAAATGTGCTTGTAGCAGGATCGAATGGTATAATAGGTTATCATAACGAAATACGCGGTAATCATCCATGCATTACAGTAGGACGGAGCGGCAGTGTGGGAAAGGTTCATTATTATGAACAACCCACTTGGGCGCATAATACAGCCTTGTTTGTAAAAGATTTTAAAGGGAATAATCCCCAATATCTGTACTACTTCCTTAAGAATCTTCATTTGGATGAAATGTTCGTAAAAGGAAGTAGTGTAGTTCCCTCTCTTGATAGAAAAGTAGTTCATTCTTTGGTTGTTCCATTTCACAAAGAAGTTGTTTGCCAAAAACGGATTGCATTAGTATTATCCAATATTGACCGTAAAATTGAACTTAATCGAGCGATAAATCAGAATTTAGAGGCGATGGCGAAGCTACTCTATGATTATTGGTTTGTACAGTTTGATTTTCCAAATGAAGAGGGCAAACCGTACAAGTCAAGCGGTGGGGAAATGGTTTGGAATGAGAAATTAAAGCGTGATATTCCTGCGTCATGGAAAACCAAAGCGATAGAAGATATTGCTGATGTTTATAATGGTGCAACCCCTTCAACTGTTAATGAACAAAATTATGGAGGAGATATTGTTTGGATTACTCCGAAAGATTTATCTGACCAGAAACAAAAATTTGTATATCAAGGAGAACGCAATATTTCGCAAGCCGGATATAATTCTTGCAGTACTCATTTATTGCCTCCAAATACAATATTGATGTCAAGCCGTGCGCCAATAGGTCTGTTATCTATTGCTAAGACTGAGTTGTGTACCAATCAAGGATTCAAGAGCTTTGTTCCCCAAGCGGAAAATATATCAACATACCTGTATTATTATCTAAACATTCACATCAAGCAGATAGAACAACTAGGCACTGGAACAACATTCAAAGAGGTTTCTCGTGAAGATGTGCTGAAATTTCCAATTCTAAAGCCAAGTGATGCAATCTTGGATTTATGGGAAGAGCGAGTGTCTGCTCTTAATAACAAACAGTTTGAAATTCAAAAAGAAAACGAATACCTTACTAAGCAACGTGACGAGCTTCTACCACTTCTGATGAATGGTCAGGTGTCGGTAAATTCTGATTTATCTGACGATTGATAGTGATTTTCTTGTCAAGTGTTTGGAGAATTTGGGCAATTTTTGTTTGTCTTTCAATATTTGGCAAGAAAATTTTTAGTCCGTAATAGTTGTCAAATGTCATACTCGGAACTCCGGTTCCCGAATCTAAGTTGCTCAAATCCAATAGAGACAAATATCGATACAAATAATACGGATTTGCTAAGTTTGTATTCACTTCAGTGTAATATAGTGTATCTACAGTCCAAAATGGCATATCGCAATATTGGATATTATCCAATGTACCCTTACGAGGTAACAAGACACTTGGCTTATCGTAAAGAAATTTGTCAACATAGCGCATAATGCCCCCACTTCCAAGAACAGGGTATTTCCCGTTTGAAAGCATTTTGTGGTCTTTGCCATTTTTTATTTTTACTAAATCTGAAAGCCTGTAAGATTGCATATTTTTTTCCATTTGAGGGGCAAAGTTACGCATTTTTAGGCAGATTCTTGTGATTCAGTTATCCCAAATACTTCTTATGAGCCAACTTTACATTGTTTTGATTCACAATAGCATAATGCAATGTGGTGTCAATGCGTACATGACCAAGTAGTCGCTGTACCTGTTCGATGGGCATACCTTTGTCGATAGCCATTGTTGCAAGGGTTCGACGGAACTTGTGGGGATGAACTTTAGGCATAGAAAGGGATTGGCCTAACTTTCGGATTCTAACTTCCACACCGCTGATAGTCAGTCGTGAATGTGGCGAATTGAGGGAAACAAATAAAGCTGGATTATCATCTGTTCGCTCATTAAGATATTGTTGCAAATGTAGTTTTGTACGGGCGTTGAAGTAAACTACACGCTCCTTATTACCTTTGCCGAATACCACACACTGCCGCTCATGAAAATCTATATCCTCACGGTTCAGTTTAACCAACTCACCCACACGAATGCCTGTGGATGCAAGAATGTCTATAATGGCAAGGTCTCTCTTGTTGGTGCAACAGTCACGAAGCTGCTCTAATTGCTCGTCAGAAAGTACCTCTTTTACAAGCGAATCCGTCTTTACCTTGTGAATTCGTCTGACCGGGCTTTTGGCGATATAATCTTCATCTTCAAGCCATGCAAAAAAGCTGGAGAAGATGCGCCTCATATTGTCAATGGTTACTTTGCTTGATTGATGTTCTTCTTGATAATCGGATAGATAGGTACGAATGTCCGTTGTACTGATGTGGCAAATAGCCAAAGAGAGTGTAACCAACAATCGCTCAATGGTATTGCGATAGTATGCTAATGTCTTATCCGAACATCCCTCTATCTTTTTGGCTGATATAAAGGAGTTAAGAAGATGTTCATTCTCTTGCGCTTGTTGTTTGGCACAATCGCTCTTTTCAATGATTTCTACATTATGCAGTTCTGATGCAAGCACAGCTTTAAGCCGTGCTATTTGTCGGCAATCCAAGTCACGCTGCATTTCCGCAACTATTGCCTGAATGATGTTCTCTTTCATAATTCTGATATTTTTGTCATTATATATAATATAAGAGACAGCTAAATCAGAATTTAGAGGCGATGGCAAAGCAACTCTATGATTACTGGTTTGTGCAGTTTGATTTTCCAAATGAGGAGGGCAAACCGTATAAATCAAGTGGTGGAGAAATGGTATGGAATGAAAAGTTCAAGAGAGAGATTCCGAAAGGATGGAAAGCCTCAATGTTAGCAGAAGAGATTGAATTACAATATGGTTTTCCATTTTCGACTGAATTGTTTACAGAGCAAGTAACGTCTGTTCCAGTTGTTCGTATTAGAGATATTCTTGATAATTCTGTTTCAGCATATACAACAGAAGAAGTTAGTGAAAGGTATTTGCTTCAAAAACAAGATTTACTTATAGGGATGGACGGAAATTTCCATATAAATTATTGGACTGATAACGTTTCTTACCTTAATCAGCGAAGCGTAAGATTAAGAGCAAAGAATAGCTCAAATGTATCTATTGTTCAAGCCAAATACGATATACAGCCATACATCAAGGCAAAAGAGGAAAGAGCAAAAGGTTCTACGGTGGGGCATCTTTCAGATAAAGACATGAAAGACCTATATGTCTTAGTTTGCCCTAATAAAAAATTAAGGGAGAAATTTGATTCAATTCTTTCAATGATTGTGAAGAGTCGGAACGAAATCACTTTCCTCACTAAGCAGCGTGATGAGCTTTTACCACTTTTAATGAATGGACAAATAACAATAGAATAAAAAAATGTCTCGCATACTCTACAAATATTTAGATATAGTTGGCGCAAAGTGCATGATTGGAAACCGGGATCTCCAATTCACTAATGCGTCTCAACTGAACGATCCTTTCGATTGTCATCCAAAACTAATTGACTACTCAAATGTACCTAATACTAAACTTCAAGGATGGATACCTAAGGAATGGTGGATAGAGAAAGAAGAAAACGATGCACTCAATTTGCGTAATGATACATGGCTATGTAGTTTATCAAAAATCAATGATTCATTACTCATGTGGAGCCATTATTGTTATAACCATAAAGGTATTTGTATAGGACTTGACATAGACAAAGTGTTGGAATCTGTTCCACCGATGTTTGGTACAATATATCTTGAACCGCTTGTTCTTGATGTTCAATATCAGGATATAATAGAGCGTCCTAACGCATATCATACCACAAAAGATTTATTCAGTTATCAATGGCGGACAAAAGCAAAGGAATGGGAATATGAGCAGGAGGTTAGATTAGTAATACCAAAACCAAGTCCAATATATGCAGCATTTACTCCTCAACAGGCAAAGCTGACAAAGGAAATATGGGATTGGCGTGAGATACGCCACTATATGCCACTGAAAGGCGAATGCTTTGAGTCTATCTATTTTGGTGTCAATATAGAACAAACTGAGAAAGAAAAAATAATCCAATATGTTCGCAAGGAACTAAATCCGCAAATTAGGTTGTACCAAATGGAAGTAGATGAAAATGCTTTTAGATTACGACCTGTAATTATATGAACGGTCAAGTATCGGTAAATTCTGATTTATCGGTATATAAAAAGAAAAGGAGAGGAAAATTCCCCTCCTTAACCTTAAACCAAGTATCAGACATTCAAATCCTTCATCGCCAATCCATAGTTCTCTTGTCCGAACAGGTCTCTATGGATAAGTTTCAAACCAAGAGTCTGATAATACTTGTAATCATCACCTTCGGTACAGAGGTATCTGTAGCCGTAGCGTGGCATGTACTCCTTGAAGAAGCGAGCCAAGTCTTTCAGGCTTTCGGTTTGGTTCTTTTTGAAATTACTGCGCACAATGATGATGCTCCAGTCGGGGAAGTTGCCTCTTCCGTTGCTATACTCCCAGAAACGGATGTAGCAGTCCAAGTCACGCTCACGGATGTCCACACAAAAGCCATTGGCATTTTGTATCACGCTACAACTGTTTCTGTAGCCGAATTTCTCACACAGGTAGAGATTGAAATCAAGAATCAAATCTTTTTGTTCCATAATTGATTGAATTTAAAAAGTTAATAAATAATGGATTATAAACGAAAGCCTCGCTTGCGCTTAGCCTTTTTCTTTTTCATCAGGCGATTGAACTCAGCTTCTTCTGCGGCAGTGGCATCGTATGATGAACTGCCGTTCAACAGACCAAATCCGATGCTTGAACCATTGTCGGAATGGGAAACGCTTTGCTGTATTTCTTCATCTTTATGCGTGAATCCTTGTTTATGGTATTCACATGAAGATGCACAAGCATTTTGCTCCAGTCGGTTGTCGATATTCAAATAGCTGAACTCCCGGCAGACTTTTGAGCCGGAGAAAGAAAAGCCGTTGTACTCAAACTTGACACCCTGTATTTCTCTTGTAGTCCGGCTGACCTTGAATTTCATATCAATGTCACGGTCGGCAAGGGCTTCTTTCAGTTCATCCCAACTTTGAGCTTTGGGCAGTTCCTCTTTCAACGCTTTGTATATCTCGTGCTTTGCCCGGTCGTATGGGCGCAAGCGTTCCTCCTTGATATGGTCTTTGCCATTGGAAAAGTGCAAGCGGTATTTTGCCGTCAGCATCTTGCACGCTCTTTCATTTCTGCGGAAGTCGTTCTTGTCGCTAATCGTCTTACCGTCATTGTCCACACGATTGAAAACGATGTGGCAATGCGGATGCTCACGGTCGATATGCCGGGCGATGATGTACTGCGTGTTTTCGATGCCCATCAGTTTCATGTAGTCGTGGGCGATTTGCAACATCAACGCATCATCAGACTTCAGGCGTTCGCCATCTTCAGGAGAGAAGTTGAGTGAGCTGTGTCCGACAATATTCTTTACCTTATCGTTGAGCAACGCCTGTAATTCAAATTGCTCTGCCATCTGTTCAGGTGTACCATCCACTCCGGCTGCTTCCAGCAACTTGGATTTCTCCTCTTTCAGAACATACCGGACACAACCACCGAACGATGTTCCTTTGGTTTGCTTACCTATCATCTTTCAGTTGCTTTATAAGTTGGTTAATACGCTGCGCCATCTCCTCGCATCTTTTGGCAACGGCAAAGAAGCCGTAGGTGTTTGCCTGCTTCGCCAACTGGTTAAGATTGGTGCTTTCACCTATCAACTGACGGATGATGTGGATATGCTCTTTCGTGATTCGCTCACGTACCGTTCCATTCTCAATGAGCGAACGGATGACTGCACTTTGTGTCTGCTTGCTCCGTCTGCAAAGCGCACCGAGCCATGCTAATTGGTCGTAAGACAGACGGAGTGTTATCGTATGTTTCTTTTCCATTTTGAATTGTTTTTAGTGAATAATTTGTGACCATCGGGAGCCGTCTCCTCTGACTTTTTGAGGAGCAAGTGGTCGGGAAATGTAATACACCGACATTAACTTGCTACAGTAAAAAAGTCTCGCTTCCTATCCCTTCGTTCAAAGTTTGAATCCCCGTTTCTTAGGCGGTGAAATCTTCGGTTGGGAGATGCCTCGTTGTACGCTGACGAGCCTCAAATCGAATGTCTCTATCAATGTTTTCAAGTTTGGATTTCTCTTAATCATCTGCTGGAGTATGGCTTCATCGGGGCGTACATTCAACAGATAATCGGCTATATCGTACCCCTCTTTTCGTTCGTTTTCGGTTGCTTTGGCTTCCAGATAATCGAACAGTTGCACATCTATTCCATTGCTTTTCATCAACCCGATTTTGCTCTGCCAATAATCGGTCGCTCCCAAATCGGGGAATAATACAACGCTTCTTCCGGCAAGAACGGACAGGCTGTTGACATTGAAACAACCGTTCTTTCCACCCGATGCAATCCATAGGAATTGGGGTAGGTAGTAGGATGCAATGATTGCCGTTTTCTCGCTTTCGACCAATGCAACAGGACGGCTTTTGTCTTCTGAAATCAGATGTTCACCGAAGAAACATTGCTTCAGATTGTAGTCCTCTTTATGTAGTACGGAGTGTACCCACGTGACATGATTGTACGGCTCTTTTATCCGTTTGCCTGTTGTTGGATTGTAAAGCATTATCTTACCTGTACGTACTCTGTTCTGATAATCCACTTGCCAAAATACGGTTGCACCGTCCCAATACTTGGAAGTACCGACTTTGTATTTCTTCATCAGCTTCAATGTTTCCGCTTCTCCGAATTGAGCCGATAAGAATTGGAACAGTTTGTTGTCAGGATAGCGTTGTAACGACTGATTGACTATATCCAAATCAATGTAAGAAGTGGCTTTTGGCTCGATTTCTTTTATAGGCGCATAGCTCCGGAAGTTATCCTCGGACAACTTTTCCTTTTCAAATGGATTCCGTTCAAAGTAATCACGGGGCGTGAAGTGATAGCCACATTTCTGCTCGTGGTCGCAACGACCCACGTAATCCGGGAACTTGATTTGTTTCTCCGTATCAATGTACTTGGAAAAACATCTTTTGCGGTGACAGTTCGGGCAAGTATGCCGGGTGCTGACACCCTTGTAGGGTTCTAATATGAATCTATGTGTACTCATTGTTTCCTTGTTTTGTGTGTCACTTTTGTCGTTATTGTCGTTTTCGCTTGGAAAGTGTCAAAACCGACAAAAATGTCACGGGTTAATCTTTGAATATTCTCCATGCTTCTCTTTGCGGAACAATGTTCCGATATTGTCATTGAGAAAGCGTTGAAATGTCCGCTCCTTCATTCCGTTTTGCTCGGCTACCTGTATGGCTTGGGCTGTCGTAAATGAAGGAGGTAGCAGATTTACTATTGTCTGTTGCTGACTGTTGAGGGCATTCTCATTCAGGATATTTTGTACGCTCAATGCGGACTCCTTGAAATACTTCGTCAGTTTAATGGCTCTCTCCACAGTCAATAGGTCAATACAAACCTTGTCGCACTCACCGCAAGTCCATCGTGCCAGTTGGATAATCAGGCAAAAGCGGATGATGTATATCTCCAGCTTGCAATAGATACTCACAATGGTGTCATTCGTTTCCCGGTCACACAGCTCTGAGAAATGGTGCTGCCACTCGTAAAGCCGTTTCTTGGCATCCTCTGAGAAGAAAAGGATTTGCGGTTCAATCTCTCCATGTTCATTAAGGTAGCACTCTGATTGTATCAGTCTGTCAATAATAGCATTCCATTCTTGCTCTATATCTTCTGGCAATTCTTTGTCATTCCATCGTGCTTTCTGTTGCAGGTTGGGCATCACAAACAGGATGCGGTCGATAAATCCGTTGCTGGAGCGTTCACCTTTAGCTAACTCGTTCAGTATTTTCTTTTGGATAGTACCAATGACCGATATATACGGACGCTTGATGAAGATGGAACTCTTGGCATTCTTGCGGTCGGACATGGTGGTCTTGGCACTGAACACAGATAGCCAAAATTGTTCTTCCGAACCGTTGTTATAGCGGTTGAAGTTCTTGAACCAAGCGGATAATTCATCAGCCCACAAGCATAGTCCACGTTTGTTTTGAGCATGAATGAGGCTCAACCCTTCGGGCGTTACGTCCGAAACTAAGAAGCGTTTGCGGATAGGCTCTTGTGGAAATTGCTCACCACCGCTTTCCGCACGTTCCTTGCGGCTCATGCTCATCAGTTCATTGTACTTGGCAAGAGCCTTTTCAAATTCCTGATTCTGTCGGTAGTCATAATCAAGAAACGGTTTCATCGCAAAGCTGAGCGGATGGCTTTTGTTCGCTCCTGGTCTTCCAATCAATGCCATATACAGGATGGGGCTTTCCATCCAACCTTGCTTGATTTGGGCAAGGTGCGTGTTGCCTATGCCGACTGCTATTGCCGTAAGGATGGCTGCGGCAATGTAGTCGGTAGGGTAGTTATGGCACTCATGTACCTCACGGATGATGCGTTGGATGTTTGCTGGGAATATACTGATGGGGAATGCCGTACCAGATAATTTTGTGCTTAAATCAATCGCTTCATCAATGATGGATGCCGGATTAATAGAATATGTATCCATAGCCCAACCCATTAAAATTGTACCGATGATTTAGGCTTGTGGCGGACACCGCTTTGCATATTGGCAAGCATCTCCTCGTATGTCTGCTCGGCAGTCTTTCTCCGTCCGTTTTCAATCCAAGCAAGAAGCTCATCCTCATAGAAATAGAGCTTCTTCCCTTTCTTGTAAGCCGGGAGTAACCCTTTGCGTACCAATGTATATATGGTAGGCTTGGCTTTTC
>ULSA01054331.1_pt1 | contig 11252 bp, 6 predicted proteins | sample 1955951 | NCBI WGS metagenome assembly ULSA01 (sample SAMEA4835697, study PRJEB28245) | human gut metagenome | biome: gut microbiome; material: fecal sample | place: Denmark | collected 2008 | reverse complement strand
ATTTATTTCTCCTATTCCAACAATATACTTACAATTAAAATGTCTAACTTTTAGTCGTCTGTTACTATATATAAAAAAGGATCGATATTCTATTTTCCCTATGAATATCGGTCCATATTACTTTAAAACAACTAGAAAGCAGGAATATATATGAAACAATTTATGGATAAAGATTTCTTATTATCTACGCCAACCGCACAAAAGTTGTATCATGAATACGCTGAAAATATGCCAATTATTGACTATCATTGTCACTTGGATCCAAAAGAAATTTATGAGGATCGTCAGTTTGAAAATATAACACAAGTATGGCTTGGTGGGGATCACTATAAATGGCGTCAAATGCGCTCGAATGGTGTAGAGGAAAAATATATTACAGGAAATGCATCGGATCGTGAAAAATTCCAAAAGTGGGCCGAAACATTGGAAATGGCGATTGGCAACCCTTTATATCATTGGTCTCATTTAGAGCTTAAAAAATATTTTGGTTATGAAGGTTACTTAAATGGCGATACAGCAGAAGAAGTATGGAATTTATGTAATGAAAAATTGAAGGGTATGAGTGCTCGTAGTTTAATTCAAAACTCGAATGTTAAATTATTATGTACTACAGATGATCCGGCAGACTCTTTAGAATGGCATAAAAAAATAGCTGAAGATGATTCTTTTGATGTTAAAGTTCTTCCGGCTTGGCGTCCAGATAAAGCTATGAGTTTAGAAAAGCCAGACTACTTGGAGTACTTAACTCGTTTAAGTTCAGTAAGTGGAATTGAAATCCACAGTTTTGAAACATTGATTAAAGCTCTAAAGAATCGAATGGATTTCTTTGAAGCCAATGGATGTTGTGTAAGTGATCACGGATTAGAATATGTAATGTATAAACCAGCATCGCTTGAAACGGTTGAGGAAATCTTTGCGAAGCGTTTCAAGGGTGAGTCTATTACGCATGAGGAAGAGTTAGTGTTTAAAACTGCATTTATGGTGGCTTTAGGTAAAGAATACAATAAGAAGAATTGGGTAATGCAGCTACACTATGGTGTTAAGCGTGACAACAACAAGGCTGTATTTAATAAGTTAGGTCCAGATGCAGGTATTGATTGTATCAATAACTTTGCACCTTCAAGTGAAATGGCAGATTATCTAAATGCACTTGCGATCACGGATGAGTTGCCTAAAACAATTCTATATTCTTTAAATCCAATGGATAATGCGGCCATTGGTACAATTATTGGTTGCTTCCAAGATTCAAGTAACATTGGAAAGATTCAACAAGGATCTGCATGGTGGTTTAATGACCACAAAACAGGTATGACAGATCAGATGACGTCTTTGGCAAATCTTGGCTTATTATCAAACTTTGTCGGTATGTTGACGGATTCGCGTAGTTTCTTGTCGTATACTCGTCATGAATATTTCCGTCGCATTCTTTGTGAATTATTAGGAAATTGGGTAGAAAATGGTGAATATCCAGCCGATTATAAAGCTTTAGAAAAGATTGTTAAGGGAATTTCATATAACAATGCAGTCCGTTACTTTGGCTTTGATGTAAAATAATAATATGTAAGAGAAAACGTACTTCTTGGTAGTGTGAAGTACGTTTTTTTCATCGAATTTCTTCTTTGAATTCACTTGGTGTTTTGTTCATTACTTTCTTAAAAATCTTGGTAAAGTAATTTACATCAGGAATACCACAATATTGGGCAATGTTTTGAATCTGCATATCTGTTGAACTAAGTAGATAGACTGCATGTTCAATTCTTTTTTTATTGACATAGTTTGTCAGTGTCATACCCATTTCTTTTTTAAACAATGTAGATAAGTAACTTGGATTTATATTTAATGAATCAGAGAGTGCTTTTAAACTAAGGTCCGCTGTTAAATCTGTATCAATATATGTGATGACTCTTTGAACAGGTAAAGAATAGTTGTTGCTGCTGTGTTTTTTGACTAATAAACAATATTCTTTCACCATATCCATCTGCAGTTGTAATCCGCTTTGAATGGAAGTTATAGCCTCGATTTGTTTGGCACACTGACTTGAAAGAGCATCGATGTAGATAGGATGTACTTTGCCTTGTTCAGCCGCTAGTCTTAAAACTGTCTTTAAAATAATCGTATAGTTTTTAATATCACGAATGGGATCGTTTAATCGTGTCTCCATGGTGGAAATACGATTGTTAAGCATATAGAGTTCAGCTTTATGCATCAATCCCTTTGAAACAGCTTGAAAAAGGTCATTTTCTTTTTTATATCTTGCTTCTAATGTATTCATCACAAGAATGGGACTTTCTTTTTTTACCTTTTCATTGTTTGTTGCAGGATCATAATAGTCAAATGTATTTGGATTTACTTTTTCAATCGAATAATTATCAACGCCATCCCATAAAGATTCACCGAAAGTCATAAATAAAGATAATAAGTATTCTTTGTCTTTAATGAAAGGGATTCTTGTATAATATTTTTTTAATTGGGCAAAAATTTGAGGGGACAAATTATATTGATCAGCTAATTTTAAAAGGACTTCATCCGTTAATATGAAATCTGTATAGGGGCCAGCCATAAAATAAGTGCCAGGATCATTAGGAAGTTGAATAACGAAATATTGACATAAAAACTTATCGTTTATGTGATAAATCGTATTTGGCTTGCCTGTAGAAGGAAAAGAGCTAAAAAACTTTTTATAAATATCCTTATCATATATTGTTTCTCTTAGTCCTAAATCAAATTTAGGGGCTTCATCTTCATCTATATTAAAAAGAGTGGTTTGAATGTTTAGCTTGTTTAAAAAAATAACCACAAAATTATATTCTTTTTCGTAATTCATGTTTTTTCTCCGTTATGTATATTATCGTATCTTATGTGTGCAAAGTCAAAGAAAATGAAAGTGCATACGCAAATTCATAAATATTTTAAGGTATATAAAAATATTGCTAGTGAAGGTAAAAAAATTACTCACCAATAAAATTGATAGCGTTTACACTATAAGTAAGATTTGTGTTTGGTAAAAATGATAAAAAAGGAGAAATAAGATGCGTAAAATTATTAATTTGAATGACAATTGGCAATTTATTCAAAAAGACGTTGGACTTGTTAATGTTATGCCGACAGATTGGCAAACAGTGAATTTACCTCATACTTGGAATGCGGTAGATGGACACGATGGAAATGGTTCATATGATCGTGGAAACTACTGGTATGCGAAAACATTTGAAACTCCAACGCAAGCATTTGGTGGTTCTAAAGTATTTGTAGAAGTATTGGCTGCTGGCCAACAAGCTACAGTGTATGTGAATGGTACTAAGGTTACATATCATGAAGGTGGATATTCAATCTTCCGTGCGGATGTTACTGATTTGTGCAAAGAAGATGAAGAAAACTTATTGGTGATTGCTTGTAGCAATGAATATAAAGACAGTGTATATCCTCAAAGTGCAGATTTTACTTTCTATGGAGGTTTGTATCGTGGAGTCAACATCATTTGTACAACAGAAGCTCACTTTGATCTAGAGTACTATGGTGGTCCTGGAATTAAAGTAATGCCTTATCCATGTGATGGTGGTGCCAACTTTGAAATCGAATCATTCGTAAAGGATGCCGATGAAAACTTTACCGTATTATATTCAATTTTAGATGCTGATGGAAAAGAAGTGGCTTCAGCTTGTCGTCCTGCAGATTCTACAAAAGTATCTGTCTTTGTTCCAGATACGACAAATTGGGATATCGACAATCCATACTTATATACAGTAACAGCGAAACTACAAAGACGTAATGAAACATTCGATGAAGTAACAGTGAAGACAGGTGTTCGTAGCTTCTCATGTGATCCAAATAAAGGATTTATTATCAATGGTGTAGAAACACCATTACGTGGTGTAAGTCGTCACCAGGATATGTTATATAAAGGAAATGCGTTGACTCGTGAAGATCACTATGAAGATGCAAGAATCATTAAAGATCTAGGGGCAAACACAATTCGTTTGGCTCACTATCAACATAGTCAAGACTTCTATGAGGCATGTGATGAATTAGGTTTCATCATCTGGGCTGAAATTCCATTTATCAGTGTATTCAATAAGGATCCAGAAGCACATCAAAATTGTATCAGCCAGTTAAAGGAATTGATTATCCAAAACTATAACCACCCATCTATTTGTTTCTGGGGAATCTCAAATGAAATCTTGATTGGTGGAATCAGTGAAAAGTTGGTGGAAAACCATAAAGAATTGAATGCGTTGGCTAAGAAATTGGATCCATCTCGTTTAACTACAATTGCACATGTAAGTATGACTCCAGTGGATAGTCCAATGCATGAAATTACAGATGTGATCAGCTACAACCACTATTTCGGATGGTATGGAGGAAAGATGGAGGACAATGGTCCTTGGTTAGACATGTTCCATGAAAAACATCCAGATTTATGTCTAGGTCTATCTGAATATGGTTGTGAAGGTATTATTACTTATCATGGACCAAACCCTGCCTGCAAAGACTACAGTGAAGAATATCAGGCATTGTACCATGAGCACATGGCCAAAGTATTGAATGATCGTCCTTGGATCTGGTCAAGCCATGTATGGAATATGTTTGACTTTGGATGTGCAGCTCGTGATGAGGGCGGCGTTAAAGGCCGTAACAACAAGGGTCTAGTTACAATGGATCGTAAGACAAAGAAAGATAGCTACTTTATTTATAAAGCATATTGGAATACAGAACCAATGGTACATGTATGTGGAAGTCGCTATGCACAAAGAGCTGGAGAAACAACTCAAATTCGTGTGTATTCAAACCAGCCAAGTGTAGCGTTATATCTAAATGGTGAATTGGTACAGGAATTAAGTGCAGATAAAGTATTTGTGTTTAATGTAGCATTAAAAGATGGCTTCAATACAGTATTAGCTGTTGCGGGTGATGTAAAAGATAGCATTACTTTGGAAAAAGTAGAAACTGAACCAGAAGTATATTTATTACCAGATACGAAGATTCGTGCAGAAGGTGTTGCGAACTGGTTTAAGATGGTTGGCGATTTAGATCTTAAAGCTCCAATGGAATTTCCAGAAGGAATGTACAGTATCAAAGATACATTAGAAGAGTTGGCTAAGAATCAAGAAGCATTCAAAATTACGCAAACAGCTATGAAGCTTGCGACTAATTTCAATGTTGTACCTGGAGAAGGTATGTGGGATATGATGAAGGGCATGAACTTGGAAAAAATCAAGGAATTAGCTGGTAGCATCTTACCAGATGGATTTATTGAAAGCTTGAATGCGAAATTAATTAAAATTAAGAAATAATAAAAAATAGAGGAGAGAATATGAGTAAAGATAATAAAGTTGTCCGTCCTTTTGGACTTAGAGACAAAGTTGGCTATATGTTTGGAGATTTTGGTAACGACTTTACGTTTATGTTATCATCAATCTTTATGTTAAAATTCTATACAGACGTTATGGGAATTAGTGCTGGTGTTGTTGGTGTGTTAATGATGGCTGCAAGATTTGTGGATGCCTTTACTGATGTTACAATGGGGCAGATCGTAGACCGTTCTAAGCCTACAAAAGATGGAAAGTTCAAACCGTGGATTCGTCGTATGGCTGGTCCTGTTGCGATTTCTAGTTTCATGGTATTCCAAGGTGGATTTGCGAACATGTCATATACATTCAAAGTTGTTTGGATGACAGTGACATACTTATTGTGGGGAAGTGTTTTCTATACTTCAATCAATATTCCTTATGGTTCAATGGCATCTGCCATTTCAGCGGATGCCAAAGACCGTGCAAGTTTATCAACTTGGCGTTCTGTTGGTGGAACTTTAGCTGCTTTAGTTATTGGTGTTGGTGCTCCATTGTTCGCATATGAAACAGTCAATGGAAATACAGTATTATCTGGAAGTCGTATGACTATCATTGCTGCTGTTTTAGGTTTATTAGCTGTTGGCTGCTATTTATTATGTTTTAACTTAGTTACTGAACGTGTAGAAGTGCCTCAAAACAATACAAAGTTTAACTTTGGTGGTTTGATGAAGAGCTTATTCTCTAACCGTTCATTGATTGGTATCATCTTAGCTTCCATCTTGTTATTATTGGCAATGCTTGGAATGTCAGGAATGTCATCTTATGTATTCCCTAACTACTATGGAAGTCCGGCTGCACAATCTGTTGCTGCTTTAGGTGGTACTGTTGCGACAATTGTAATTTGTGCTCCTTTATCAACAAAATTAGCAGATAAATTTGGTAAAAAAGAATTATCAATTGGTTCATGTTTATTTGGTGCTGCTGTTTATTTGATTTGTTTAATTACAAAACCAGCTAATCCATTCGTATATGTAGCTATTTATACAGTGGCTTATGTTAGTTTAGGATTCTTCAACATGATCATCTGGGCGATGATTACAGATGTAATTGATGATTCAGAAGTTAAAAATGGTATTCGTGAAGATGGTACAATCTATTCCGTATACTCATTTGCACGTAAAATTGGACAAGCCTTATCAAGTGGTATGATTGGTGGCTTCTTAACGTTGATTGGATATACATCAGCTACAGCATTTGATCCGGAAGTCGTAAATGGAATCTTCAATATTTCATGTATTATTCCAATTGTTGGTTTAGTAGCTGTTGCGGCAGTATTAGCGTTTATTTATCCATTGAATAAAAAACGTGTTGAGGAAAACGTAATTGAACTTAAAAAACGTCGTGGTGAGATTTAATATAATATAATTTAAAGGAAGGATACTTAGGCAATGAAGATGGATGCTTCATTGCCTTTTCGTAAAAGGAGAAAATTTACTTATGAACATTTTACAAGTTGAATTTAAAAATCGCTCAGGATATACCCTTCGTGGAATTGTAACTTTGCCTAATACACATGGACCAGTACCATTTATGGTGCATTTACATGGCTTTGGCAGCAATTGCAGTGGCTATAGATCTATGAATGCACATACATCTCGTGTTTTGGCAAAACAAGGCATTGGGAGTGCTCGCTTTAGTTTTCATGGAAATGGTGAAAGTGATGGCGATTATGAAGATGTGAGTTTTGATGGTTTATATGCTGATGCAGAAGATATCTTTGCGTGGGTCGCAAAACAGCCTTATGTAGATACAGAAAAAATGTTTTTATCTGGACATAGTATGGGTGGCTATATTGCCGCTTCTTGTGCGCCTAAAATTCAGCCTCATGGTTTGATATTATTATGTCCAGGTGCTCGCTTGTGGTTTAGTTGTGATCAAATGGCAGAGACTATGCAACAAATGGGACAAGATTATATTGATATAGAGAGTGTATGCTTTAAGGCATCATTTAATAATGAAATGGCAAAACATCCAGATCCTTTTACGGAAGCTAAAGGATATAATGGTCCTGTCATGTTGATGCGTGCAGATGATGATGATCAAGTGGATGAAGAAACTTGTTTACATTATGCTCAGGGGTATCAAAATGCCAAGTTCCATAAAGTTTCAAATGGAGGACATGACTTCGCATCTATAGAAGCACGTGATAAAGTAGAAGAAACAATTTCTTCTTTTATCAAAGAACATATTTAATCAAGTAGAAATCTGATTTCTACTTTTTTTCTTATGAAAGCTTCATTGCCTTTTTTTATGGACTTTTTGACAAATGTCATTTATCATCATAAATACAGTAGAGGTATTAATCGATGAAACAACATCATGTGTTTAGTTTTTTACAAAGGATGGGAAAATCCTTTATGTTACCTATCGCAGTGCTTCCTGTAGCTGGTATTTTTTTGGGTGTAGGAAGTTCTTTAACCAATGAAACAACGATAGCTGCATTGCATTTAGAATCGGTATTAGGGCAAGGAACCTTTTTATATAGTGTTTTAATTTTATTGAAACAAGTAGGCAAAGTTTTATTTGATAATCTACCCTTGATTTTTGCGGTTTCTATAGCTTTAGGAATGTCTAAGCGAAGAAAAGAAGTCGCTGCTCTTGCAGCTATTATTGCCTTTTTTGTGATGCATGCCACAATCAATACGTTACTTTGTTTAGATGGAAGTATTGTTAATGGTGTAGTTTCAAATTATATTCTAGATGGATCTATTACTTCGGTATGTGGAATGTTATCACTTGAAATGGGTGTGTTTGGAGGAATTGTCGTTGGACTTGGTGTTAGTTATTTGCATAATCATTTTTACCAGATTCAATTACCAAATGTGATTTCTTTTTATGAAGGAGAACGATTTGTTCCAATCATTTGTGCTATTACATATGTATTTATAGGGGTGCTTATGTATTTTATTTGGCCACCATTACAGCAGGGTGTTTATAATTTGGGACAATTTATATCTGACTCTGGCTATTTTGGTACATTTATTTATGGAATTATTAAGCGTAGTTTAGTTCCTTTTGGCTTGCATCATGTTTGGTATATGCCATTTTATCAGAGTGCATTAGGCGGTGTACAAATGGTAAATGGTTCAATTATATCCGGTGCGCAGAATATTTTCTTTGCGCAATTATCCGATCCAAGTGTGACTCATTTTAGTGTGGATGCAACTAAATTTTTCTCTGGAGAATTTATTTTTATGATTTTTGGCTTGCCTGGTGCGGCTTTAGCTATGTATCAATGTGCAAATCCAGAAGCAAAAAAAAAGACGGCGAGTTTATTACTTTCGGCTGCTTTAACAAGTGCATTAACAGGAATTACAGAGCCGATTGAATTCTCTTTCTTGTTTGTGGCGCCATTATTATATGTTGTTCATGTGTTATTAGCCGCCACATGTTTTGTGGTTGCACAAGCTTTACAGGTTGCGATTGGATTTACTTTTTCAGCTGGTTTGCTTGATTTTACATTGTTTGGGATTTTGCAGGGAAATGCGAAGACAAATTGGATGATTGTAGTTTTGCTTGGCTTAGTATATTTCTTTGTGTATTATGGGGTGTTTAAGTTTTTGATTGTAAAGTACGATTTAAAAACGCCTGGAAGAGACGAAAGCATTAAGGTGTTTGATAAGAAAAAGTATGATTTTAGTTTTGATAAATCATTGATTGATCCTAGAAGTCAGATGATTGTTCAAGGCTTAGGTGGACGAAGTAACTTTACGGATTTAGATTGTTGCATCACAAGATTAAGAGCGACAATCAAAGATGATACTTTAATCAATGAAGGGTTGTTAAAAAAATCGGGGGCTGCAGCTATTATGTGTCAGCCAAATGCAATTCAAATTATTTATGGCCCTCAGGCTTCGAATATAAAGACAAAACTGGATGAGTATATGCTGAATGTGCCGGAAAGTTATGATTTTGAGGATAAAGAAGTTGTTTTAGAAACAAAAACACAGTTGGAACTTGAATGTTTAGTAAATGGGGAAGTAATGCCGATAGAAGATGCATCGGATTCTATGTTTGCGCATAAATTGATGGGTGATGGCATTATGATTCGTCCGTGTGATGGTGTTGTTGTGGCACCGTGTGATGGAGTTATTTCAATGATTTATCCAACAAAGCATGCGCTTGGTATTACAATTGACGATAATACACAGATCTTAATTCATTTTGGCACGGATTCGGCGAAATTAAATGGCAAGGGTTTTGAATTGTTGGTAAAACCAAACCAGAAAGTTAATGCTGGAGATGTTTTGTGGAATGCAGATTTAAAGTATATCAAAGACAATGCGTTGGATGAGAATATTATAGTTGTATTTACGAAAATAAAAGATGGTGCAGAAATAGAAAAAAAATATGGAAAAATGCAATGTCATGATATGATGTTAAGGGTAAAGGGATAATGGATATGTATGAAATTTTAAAGGTTTTGAATCATAATACAATCTTGGTTTTAAAAGAAAATGAAGAAATAATTGTGATGTCTAAAGGAATTGGTTTTGGTAAAAAGCAAGGGGAACAAGTGGATGTTCCTCGCAATGCAAAGCAGTATAAGATGCAAAAGTCATATCAGGCGAAACAGAAGTCGAATAATATTTTTGATTACATTGATCCAATGTATATTGAAATTTCATCTGAAATTATTACTTTAACAAAAGAGAAATTTGGTAAAGTAGAACATGATATTTTATTATCTTTAGCGGATCATATTTATTTTGCGATAAAAAGAATTAAAGAGAAGGATTTCCCATCCAATCCATTTAATATGGATATTCAACTTATGTTTCCGGATGAATATTCGGTGGCATTAAAGGCAAAGGAGGTTATTGAAAAATATACGCATGAGGAAATAAATGCAGATGAAATTGCTTTTATCACTTTGCATATTCACTCGGCTATATCGGTAAATAAAGTAGGAGAGTCGATGGAAGTTATGCGTGTGATTCGTGAATTCTTCAAGAAATTACAGGCTGATTTAAATATTCGTATTGATGTGAATTCATTGTCATATATTCGTTTAATGAATCATATTAAGTTTTTGTTGTTGAGACTGAATAATGATGAGGAATTGCAGATGGATATTACAGAGTTCACAAAAGAAAAGTTTCCATTTGCTTATGAACAGGCTCGTGTTTTATGTGAACAATTGAGCCGTGTTTTACATAAAGATTTGCCAGATTCGGAGTTGGGGTATTTGGCTTTACACTTGGAAAGAATTTTATCGAGTACGATTATTTCGTGAAAAATGTTGACAACGCTTTCAGAAAGTGGTACATTTCCAGATGTAAAAAGTGAATATTCAATAGCGTGTAACTGGTTAGGCAGGCATTTACTATTTTGATTGAAGATATAATCTTTATTGGTTTATTGTATATCTTCAGTTTAAATGTATATGTCTGTCTTTTTTTGCGTATTGAATTTCTAAGAAAGGATGAAAATATATGGTAGGAATTATTCTTGCAAGTCATGGTGAATTTGCGAATGGTATCTTCCAGTCAGGAGCTATGATTTTTGGTGAACAAGCCAATGTAAAGCCTTGTACTTTGATGCCTAGTGAAGGACCTGAAGACATTCGAAAGAAGATGGAAGATGCGATCGCTTCTTTTGAAAATCAAGAAGAAGTATTGTTCTTAGTTGACCTATGGGGAGGAACTCCATTCAATCAGGCAAGTGCCTTGTTAGATGGTCACGAAGACAAATGGGCAATTGTCACAGGATTGAATTTGCCTATGTTGATTGAAACGTATGCTTCTAGATTCTCAATGGAGAAGGCACACGAAATTGCAGCACACGTAATGCAGACGGCACAAGAGGGTGTACAGATCAATCCAAAAGAATTAGAACCAAAAGAAGAAAAGAAAGCGGAAGTAAGTGCAGCCCCTCAAGGAGCTATTCCAGAAGGAACAGTTC
>ULSA01017487.1_pt1 | contig 11263 bp, 9 predicted proteins | sample 1955951 | NCBI WGS metagenome assembly ULSA01 (sample SAMEA4835697, study PRJEB28245) | human gut metagenome | biome: gut microbiome; material: fecal sample | place: Denmark | collected 2008 | reverse complement strand
GAGTCTGTCGAGCTCCCAGCCGAGCCTCTCCGCGCCCGTGCGGATAATGTCGCGCGAGCAGCCCGCGGCGAACTTTTTGTCCTTGAACTTCTTTTTGAGGCTCGAGACCTCCATATCCATGACGCTCTTTGACGGGCGCATCAGCGCCGCCGACCAGATAAGCCCCGTCAGCTCGTCCGCCGCAAAGAGCACCTTCTCCATCTCGTGAACCGGCTCGATGTCAACGCAGATACCGCAGCCGTGGGAGCAGACGGAATATATCATGTCATCGCCGACTCCGCCCGCCTTGAGCAGCTCGGGCGCCTTTTTGCAGTGCTCCTCGGGATAGAGCTCAAAGTCTATATCGTGCAGGAGTCCGACTATAGCCCAGTATTCCTCCTCGTCCGCATAGCCGAGCTCTTTCGCGTACCAACGCATAACGCCTTCGACGGTCAGCGCGTGGCGGATGTGAAAGGGGTCTTTGTTGTATTTTTTCAGAAGCTCAAACGCCTCGTCTCTCGTGATGTTGCTTTTTCTCATTTTAACCGTCTCCTTGCCTTGCTTATTTACGGAGTATTATACTGCCGATTTACTATGTTTTCAATCATAAATTCTTTTTTGTGGCAAGATTTACGAGAGCGCTCTGATTTATGAAAAACAGCAGGTCGACAAGCGCGTTTTCGTCTATGCTGTAGTCCGAGCGCATCCACTGGATTATAACGCCCGTGCTGCCGTTTAAGATGTAGGAGTAGATATACTGCTCCTGCTCCTTCGGAAAAGAGATATTGAGGTTCTCTACGAATTGAATTATCGACTGCTGCATGAATTTCGAGCGAAACTCCGGGTCGCCCGCGTCGATGAGCAGGGTACGAAACGGCTTGTCGTTTTCTTTGATATAAATCAAAAACGAGAGCAGATATCTGTGCGCGCCGATATCATTTTCCGCGCCTATCTTTTGGAGGTGCTCCCGCGTTGCGTCGAGCAGCTCCGCCTCCACCTCCTCGAGCAGCTCCTTCGGCTCGGAGTAGTGGGCATAAAACGTCGAGCGGTTGAGGTCGGCGCGCTCGCAAAGCTCCCTTACGGAAATTTTAGTCACCGAGCCCTTTTCGCTCAAAAGATCCATCAGAGCGTTTTTGAGCAAAATTTTTGAAAGTCTTGTGCGCTGATTATTTTTTGTGTTCATATTTTATACCGTCACTTTCGGTGAATTTTGTCGGTTTCATAGCCGTTATTAACAAAACTGATGATTGTTAATCCAACATCATGTAGCTATAATAATAGTGTAATATGAAATCTTCCAAATGTCAAGGCGACTTTCGTCTTCGGCACTTCTGTTACCCGCGGAAAACGGCGCGCCCCGAAAACCTTCAGACGGAAACTCGGGCGCGCCCGAACCGCAGAATAATCTGCACACAAACATTTTTATACAGCCCTTTTAACTTTTTTTGCCGCGCCGACCCTACGGGGTCGGTCTCCGGCGTGGCATATCTCCGCATTCGAGCGGGAGAAACCGCAAAAAAGCGCATAAGCCGCAGGACGGCTGAAAATATTTTCAAATTTATGAGACAAAAGGATAAAGGAGTTCTTAGAAATGTCAAAAGCAAAAATCTTCGAAAAGCGGGCGCTTGATTCGCGTCTGACCTCGCCCGAGGTAACGGCGAAGGAAAAGTGGCTGGGCTATCTGCTCGGCCCGTCCGGAGCGCTGCTGCTGAACGCCGTGCTCGCTACATATCTGAACGTCTACTACACGGACGTTTTGAACCTGACCACCGTTTGGGGCGGCGCGTTCCTCGCGGTGTTCCCGATAGTGTCGAAGATAATCGACGCCATAACGAATATAGTTATGGGCTATATCATCGACCGCACGCACACAAAGCAGGGTAAGGCGCGTCCGTGGCTGCTGCTCTCCGCGCCGCTCGTCGCCGTGACGGGCATACTGCTCTTCACCGTGCCCACGGGCAATCAGACGGTGCAGGTGATATGGATCATGCTCTCATATAACCTCTTCTATTCGTTTGCCTATACGATATATAACATGAGCCACAACCTCATGGTTCCGCTCTCGACGAGAAATACCGAGCAGCGCGGAGTTCTCTCGGTTTTCAATCAGGTTTCGACCATTATGATGAGCGGCATAATCGTCGCGCTCATCTTCCCCATGCTCATTATGCCCCAGCTCGGCGTTGACAGGTCGAAGTGGATAACAACGATGAGCATCCTCTCGTGCATAGCCCTGCCGCTGACGCTCATGGAGTATTACTTCACAAAGGAGCGCATAACCCTCGAGGGCGGCGAGCAGGAGAAGCCGAGCGTTGCGATGAAAACCCAGCTAAAGGCAATATTCAGCGACAAATATATGCTGATAACCTTTATATATTTTCTTATCTATACTGTCGGCTCTACTATCAAGAACATCTCGCTCGTCTATTTCTCGAACTATGTCCTCGGTACATATAACGACGGAAAGACGCAGACCATGCTCTCCGTTATCGGCGGCATACCGATGGGTATCGGCATCTTTGCGGTTTGGCCGCTCGCCAAAAAATTTGGCAAGCGCAATATTACGGCTATAGGCTTCGTGTTATACGCCGTAGGCTCGGCGATATGCTGGCTGGCGCCGACAAATATGGTGATAGTCCTCATCGGTCAGTTTATAAAGAATATCGGCGGTCTGCCGTGCTCCTATGTGTTCATGGCGCTGTTTGCGGACGTACTCGACCATATCGAGTGGAAGTACAACTTCAGGTGCGACGGAATAGCGATGTCGATATATAACACCATTGCCGTCGCGAGCGTCGGGATTTGCACGGGCGTATTCAATCTTATTCTCTCGAAATCCGGCTATGTCGCGCCCTATCTCGATGCGGCGGGCAAGCTCATCGCCGTGCAGTCGGACAGCGTAAAGAGCGCCATAACTTTTACATTTGTAGGACTTGAGACGATAACGGGCGTTGTGCTCGCAATACTTCTGCTGTTCTTGAATGTCGAAAAGAACATAGCCAGGGAGCAGGAGGAGATAAAGCAGAGAAACGAAGAGACGGTAAAAGAGGAGACAGCCGAATAATATGAAGAAGAAACTTCTGATAATTATTCCGATTGCAGCGGTTGTTGTTGCCGCATGGATAGCGTTTTGCGGCTATCAGTGGAGCTGGGGACCTTTTATGAAGCTTCATGATTTTAAAACCTCGGCTCTCGAAGGAAACGGTGAAAAATATTCGCTCGATAACGCAGCTCCGAATGCCGACAGCCCGATAGAGGGCAAGACGGTGCTTTTCCTCGGCTCGTCCGTGACCTACGGCTCCGCCTCCGGCGGCGTGTCCTTTGCGGACTATATCGGAAAGCGGGACGGCTGCACGGTAATTAAGAGCGCCGTTTCGGGAACGACACTTGTTGAATCGGGAATCAATTCCTATGTGTCGAGGCTTAAAAAGCTCGACGCCGAAAAGGTCGATCTCTTTGTCTGCCAGCTCTCTACAAATGACGCTTCGCAGAAGAAAGAGCTCGGGAAAATAATCGAATCGAAAAATCTCAATGACTTCAATACAAAGACAATAGCCGGAGCAATAGAATATATAATCTGTTACTCAAAAGAGAAATGGAACTGCCCGGTGATTTTTTACACGAACCCGCGTTATGACAGCGAACTGTACGGGGAAATGGTGGATATTCTTAAAGAAGCCGAGGCGAAGTGGGGTATATCCGTTATAGATATGTGGAACGACGCCGAGCTTAACGCAGCGTTAAATAAGAATACAGCTTTGTATATGGCGGATAAGATACATCCCACAAAGGCGGGATATCTCGAAATATGGACTCCGTTTATGGAGAAAACCGTTTTCGGGGTTATGAAAGAGGAGACGAAGTGATACAGTGAAAGCAGTTAATATAAAAACAGAATACCTGAAAAATCCGTTGGGTATTGACATAGAAAATCCTCGTGTTATGTGGAACTGCGAGGGCGGTGTAACTCAAAATGCGTACCAAATCGTCACAGATGATTGGGACAGCGGAAAGATTGAGTCAAGCTCAATGCGTATCGTTGTTCCTGTAAAATTTGAAAAAGGCAAAAGAGTAACCTATAGAATTAAGCTTTGGGACGAAAACGACACCGAGGGTGAATTCAGCGAGGAGAACTTTTTTGAATACGGCATCAAGAATTGGTCGGCAAAGTGGATTACAGGCAACTATGAAGTAGACAAAAAAGGCTATGAAAAGGAGAAAAAACTTGAAAAATCGTTCTTCCTTTCAGGTGTGAATTATCTTGCTACTGCAAACAAGCCCGAACCTGAGCGTTTTCCTGTTGACTGCTTCAAAAAGGAGTTCGGTGCAAAAAAAAATGTCGAATCCGCACGACTTTATGCAACTGCCTGTGGTATATATTCGGCATACATAAACGGTGAAAAAGTGTCTATGCCGCTTGCACCGGGTATCACGGACTATCGCAAGCGTGTGCAGTATCAAACATATGATGTAACTAAACTTATTAAAGAAAATAATGTTATAAATATTGACCTTGCAGACGGTTGGTATCGTGGATCATGCGGTGCTTGGGGACTTAAAAATCAATACGGTTGCGAAACAAAAATCCTTGCACAACTTGAAATCAAGTATGCAGACGGAACAAATGACACAATTTCAACAGACCGTTCGTGGCTTTGGTCAAATGACGGTGCAATTTCTTTTGCTGATAACAAAGACGGTGAAATTGTTGACGCAAACAAAAAGCCTACATATTCATCAAGGGCGAAGGAAACATCATACGCAGTTGTTCCGTCAGCTTCAAATAATGTTCCCATTGCTGAAAAAGCAATCTTTAAGGGCAAAATGACAACTGCACCAAGTGGCAAGAAAATCATTGATTTTAAGCAGAACTTGGCAGGTTATGTGTCGTTTAAAATAAATGCCAAACAAGGACAAAAAATAACACTTCGTTTTGGCGAAATGCTTGACGCAAATGGGGAATTAACGCTTAAAAATATTCAATGCGCGAATAAAAAGCTAACCACTCCACTTCAAAAAATCGAATACACTTGCAAAGACGGATTGAATGAATACAAAACAAGCTTTGCAATTTTCGGATTTCAATATATGGAGATTGACACAGAGATTGAAGTGTCTGACGATTGCTTTACAGCGATAGCGGTTTATTCCGATATGGAGGAAACAGGATTTTTTGAATCATCAAATGAATTGCTCAACAAATTTGTTACTGCAACAAAATGGTCAACAAAATCCAACAGTACGGATTTACCTACCGATTGCCCTACAAGAGAGCGACACGGTTGGACTGGTGATGCTCAAATTTTCTTTAACACAGCAGCGTATCTGTTTGACTATGCAACCTTCAGCGAAAAATATATTCGTGATGTATTTGATTGGCAACAAAAAGACGGCAAGCTTCCTCAGATTGCGCCTTACGGCGGTGTGGACTTCTTTATGTCATGGATGAACGGCAGTGTAGGCTGGTCTGATGTGGGTATACTTATCCCCTATCGTTTTTGGAAGATTTACAATGACGATTGCCTTATCAAACAATACTACAACGGTATGGTGAAATATGCAAAATTTATGATTTCTCGTTGCGGAAAGTGGACACCGCTAAAGCATAACATTCAGCTTTCAAGCAACAACAAAAAGTATTTTGTCAACTTCGGTCAATCCTACGGTGAGTGGGCAGAGCCTAAGGATGTTTTTCCAAATGATTGGAAAAATACCGTTATGCCAAATCCCGAGGAGTCAACCGCTTACACTTCATATATTCTTTCTCTTATGTGCGAGATTGCAAAATATATGGGTGATAACGCAAATTTACCGTTGTTCAAGGAATATTCTGACGGTTGCAAAAAGGCTTACGGAGAGCTGATAACAAAAAAAGATTATTCGCTTGACACAGACAGACAAGCAAAGCTGGTAAGACCGTTGTTTATGAATTTGCTTGACGAAAACAGTACGAAATTTGCAAAGAAACGACTTGTCAAGGCACTTGATAATTACGGTTGGCGACTTGGCACAGGCTTTTTGTCAACTCCGTTTATTCTGGATGTACTTGCAGACATCAATATTGATTATGCCTATAAACTGCTTGAAAATGAAGAAATGCCCGGCTGGCTGTTTATGCCGAAAAACGGAGCAACTACCATTTGGGAGAGTTGGGAAGGCACAAAGGCACAGGGCGGTATAGCATCGCTCAACCACTATTCAAAGGGTGCGGTTTGCGAGTGGCTGTTCGGCACGATGTGCGGAATAAATGTTGCCGGAGAAAACCGATTCACTATAGCCCCGCGCCCGGGCGGGCATTTCGGGTTCGCCGAGGCGAGCTACGACAGCGTATACGGAAAAATCTCCGTGCGCTGGGATAAGACGGACGGGGGATATAAATATAAAATATCCGTCCCGTCGAACTGCAAAGCCGATATTATTCTGCCCGACGGAAGAAAACAGACCGTCGGAGCAGGTGAGTATGAACTTTAAGGAGGAAAACTTATGAAAAAATCAATAGTCGCCGTTATAGCACTCTTTGCTCTGCTTATGTCAATGCTCTGCGCGTGCAAGAAGGACGACGGCAAAACAGGTGCGGACACCACGGGCAACGCTCAGACGAGCGCGGCGGGCGATGTTGTCGATGACACGACCGCTCTTCCCGAGGACAGCACCGCGCAGGAGGGCGAGACAAACGAAACTCAACCGGCCGACCCCGCAAAGCCCGGCGAGACCGCTTCGAATCAGGTAACCGCCGCGTCCTCGAAGAATGCAAAAGACTGGACCAAGGCCGAGATAATCGCCTATTTCAACGCCGGCGCGAACAGAGTAAAATATCAGGCGAAGTCCGTCACCCGCAACTACACTGAGACGAAGAACGACGCCGACAAGACCGAGTTGCCCAAGGCGATAGATGCAATAGGCAAGAGCGCGATGAAGATCTTCATGAAGCGCGACGATAAGACGATAGTTCTGACCTCAAAAGAGGATATCAGAAACGTATTCCCCGTCGGCGGCAAGGATTGGGTCAGCAAGCTCACTCCCGCAGATGTCAAGGGCGCAAAGGTCGAGGACAAGGGCGGCGAATATCAGATAACCCTGACCTTCGGCACTGAGGTCAATCCCTCCGGCGAAAAAGGCTATGCCGCAGCGTTCGGCGTGCTCACCGCCGATGTGGTAAACTTCGACTATCCCGGCCTCTCGCTCACCGACCAGAAATTCACCTATTATAACGGAACGATAGTAGCAAGATTCAGCAAGGCTACCGGAAACTTAGTCTATGCCCACTATGATTATCCCGTCATCATCGAGCTCACAGCGCACCTGCTCGGCTCGAACACGAGAGTCAAGGTCGGCATGACGACAATAAACGACTTCAGCGTTAAGTATTAAAACTCCTGTATCCGAAAGCAAAGCGCCCCGCACATTGACCCGTGCGGGGCGCTTTGCCAAGTTGATTTTTTTGCAAATCTCGATGAGCAAGTTTTTAATAGCCGTGCCGCAGTGTTTCACAACCTATCCGAGAACTGCGAGGAAACGGCGTGCAAAGCGCACCGCATAACCCTCTCAAAACATAGTCGCCTATCGTCCCCGGAGCAGGCATGGTTTACTTTTTTGCAGGCGTTTTTGATTTAACGGCACATCTCTTTGCGATATGACGCGCTTCGCTCGGCGTGATATTTTTGCTGCGCAAAAGTGATATTATATTCGCCCTGAAGCTTGCGGAGCAAATATAACTCGGCGTATGCCGAATATCACTGCGAAGCAATATGACTCGCCGCAGGCGAATATAACTGAAAAAACCTCGTTCTTATGAACGAGGTTTTTTCTTGGTGGAGACGAAGAGGATCGAACTCTCGACCTTACGGATGCGAACCGTACGCTCTCCCAGCTGAGCTACGCCCCCATTTGTTTGCTATGTGATTATAAGATTTTTTTTTCGGTTTGTCAAGTGTTACGGAGCTGTTTGGCAAAATTTTTCTTTGCCGCCCCGCTTTTTCATCCGATCGGCTTGCAGATATCTACCCAGCCGTCGGGCTTCGAGTATTTTTCAAGCTCGGCGGGGGTCAGCTCTATCATGCTGTTGCTGCTGCCGCAGGCGGGGAATACCGTCTGAAATCTTTTCAGCGACTCGTCCAGATATATCTTTACTCCCTCGTTCACCGCGAACGGGCATACTCCGCCGACTGCGTGACCGATGAGCTCTGCCGCTTCTTCGTGCGAGAGCATCTTCGCTTTTTTGCCGAAGCGGGCCTTGTATTTTGCGTTGTCTATCTTCATGTCGCCCGCCGCGACTATGAGTATCGGCGCGCCGTCGAGCGAGAAGGATATGGTTTTTGCTATCCTGCCCTCAACGCAGCCGAGCGCCTTAGCCGCGAGCGCGACGGTTGCGCTCGACTCGTCTATCTCCTTTATCCTGTCCGCCATGCCGAGCGTTTTAAAATATTCTCTGACTCTCTCTATAGACATTGTTTTCTCCCGAGCAAAAAAGCCGCAGGGCAAGAGCCGAGCGGCTTCGATTTTTTTGTCTGATTTTTATTTTTTGCGGCTTTTCTTTCTCTTTACTCCGTCGGTGACGTTGTCATCGGGCTTGCCGAAAGCCGCGATCTTGATTATCATTATGACGAGTATAGCCGCGAGCGCCGAGCAGGCGTAGACCAGCCACATATTTATGACGCTCGCTATAAGCTTGCCTAAGAACGGTACGCAGTGCGTGGCTACGGCGACTACGGAAGCGCCCGTGGGAAGAGCAGATCCGAACGCGAAGCCGTACTTTCCTCCGAGTTTATACAGCGCGACCTCGTCCGCGGATGCGGCAGACGCCCTGCGGGTCAGGCACAGCGAGCCGTCCTTTATGTTTGAGCCCATGATGTCGTCGGTGCATACGGCAAGTCCGCGGTCGAGAAGGAACTTGTCGGGATGAGCCGCCGCAACGCTCAAAAGCGCGGTTAACAGCGACACGACCGCTATTATGATAATGAGGACGACAGAGAATATTCTTGCGCCCTTGAATTTGTCCTTTTTAGGCTTGAAGCTGTCCTGAAGCATTGCGCCGGAGTAGTCCGAGGTGCGCTCAAAGTCGAATTTCGGCTCAACTTTGGCCGCAGTTTCCTCCGAGAGGGTCTGACGCGGTCTGCTCTTGTCTATCGGCGCGCCGAAATATCCGTGAGGATCGGGCTCGCCGTATTCGTTTTCGTTTTTTTGCACGGACTCGGCTTCGACTTTCTCGGGCTCGGTTTCCGCGGGCTCGGTCTTGACGGGCTCCTCTGCGGGAACCTCGTCCTCTCCCGAGTAGCTGTCCTCGAAGTCATCCCGGGTCGGCTCGAGCTCGGTTGCGGAAATGGAGCTGTCGAGTGCGCTCTCATAGCTGCGCTCCTCAACGCGCCTTGCCTCCGCTTTCTCCTCGGCATTGTGCGCCGCTCTCATTCTCTCGGCCTCCAGAATTTCCTCCGCAGCTCTTTCCGCTGCGGCGTTGAGCTCGTCCTGCTTGGCCTTTTCCATGCGGGCCTCAAACTCCGCATTGAGTTCTTCTATGGTTTTCGGCATGAATTTATCCATTCTCTGTTCACCCTCCGACTTAAAGCAGTATTATTGTTATCCGGTATCGTTGCAGCTGTTATATTATAAAGTATAATATTTGGCGCTCTTAAAGTCAATAAAAAAGGCGAATGTCCGCAGATACCCGCACAAATGCCCGAAAAGGCTGGAAAAAATCGGGCGCATAAAGTATAATCAAGGCGGAAAAACACAAAAAGGAGAAATATCATGGGAATGAAAGAAAGAATGTTCACGGGCGAGCTGTATTATCCCAACGAGGAGTCGATATTTGACGAGCAGCTCAAAAAGCTCGATTTGCTTTACGAGTTCAATTCAACGCGCCCCACGGAGCAGAAGAAAAGGCAGGAATTAATGAAAGAGATGTTTGCCGAAATAGGCGAGAACTGCTATCTCGAGCCGCCGTTTCACGCGAATTGGGGCGGGGCGCATATGCATCTGGGCGACAGTGTATACGCTAATTTCAATTTCACCGCCGTGGACGACTCGCATATATACATCGGCTCTTATACGATGATAGGACCCAACGTGACCGTTGCCACAGCGGGACATCCTATCCTGCCCGAGCTGCGCGAAAAGGCGTATCAGTTCAATATGCCCGTGCATATCGGCAGAAACTGCTGGATAGGTGCGGGAGCTGTGATAATGCCCGGAGTGACGATAGGGGATAACAGCGTTATCGGAGCGGGCAGCGTCGTGACGAAAGACATTCCGGCGAACGTCGTCGCCTACGGAAATCCCTGCCGCGTTGCGAGGGAGATAAGCGAGCACGACCGAGAGTTTTATTATAAAGACAGACGAATTTCGCAGGAGATTTTTGACGAAGTAAAGAAAATGTAAAGTAAACCCGCCAAAGTAAACCCGCCGCAGATATAAGTCTGAGGCGGGTTTTGCTATAGTTTTTACAGTGTTTACGGTTGAATCTTTGCCGTTATTCTCCTTACGGAGAAAATGATGTTTGCTAATGACCAAAGCGGAATTATAACATACAGAAAACGGAACAAGAAGGTTAAAAACGGCAGTAAATCCTGATGAGGAGAAGTGAATACAGGGTGTATTACCCAATCATATTGCATGGTGATTCGCATCAAAATCATCGGTATCGCCGACAAGACAAAGACGGTGAAGAAAGAACGGAATTTACGAATTTGAGCTCTCCTTGAAAGATAGAAGAAGAACAGGCTGACAAAGGCGACCGCCCATATGAAGCGAAACGCGTAAAAGTAAAACATTCCATACTCTGAAATCCTTATGCAGTCATAATAGAAATCGTGCATATGTGTAAAAAAGAAGTTAAATACAGGGCGGAAAAGCTCGCAGACGCAGTATATTATCGCCTGCAGGAACAGCGGCCAAAGAAGCACCTCGAAAATCACGACAAAAGCTTTTTTTGTTTTTTTCATCACTTCACATCCTTTCAATTCCCTTGCGGCAGATAAATGACAATGCTTCTGTACTACAATTATATTTTAACAGAAAGAGCAAAAAAGTCAACTGTGTTTTGCTTTTTTTGAAAAAGTTAAAGAATCAATCCCACCTTTGCAGAGCGGGATTGATTCTTTATTTGTGCTTATTTATATTTCGGTCTTGCTACATATGAGGTGTGGAGCACTTCGTGCGCCTTGTGGCTGCCGGGCTCGCCGAGGAACTCGGCGTACAGGCGCTTTACAGTCTCGCTCTCATGCGACTTGCGCAGGGGCATATCCTTGTCCGCCTCGTAGAGAGCTGCGGCTCTGCGCGCTCTGAGGTC
>ULSA01055455.1_pt1 | contig 11354 bp, 12 predicted proteins | sample 1955951 | NCBI WGS metagenome assembly ULSA01 (sample SAMEA4835697, study PRJEB28245) | human gut metagenome | biome: gut microbiome; material: fecal sample | place: Denmark | collected 2008 | reverse complement strand
GTTCAGGAGCTGGAGTCTCAGTCTGTTCTGGAGCAGGTGTTTCTGCTGGAGTTTCAGTTGTATCTGTTGCTTCAGTTGTAGTTACTGGAGTTTCAACCACTTCTGCAGCTTTTTGTTCTGTTTCTTCTTTTACAGCTTCTTGACTAGCTGTTGCTACTGTTTCTTTCACTTCCCCTGTAATGTTACTTGAAACACTAGCTGTTGTTGCTTTTTCAGTCTTTGAAGAATTTACTGTTCCATCTTCTGAGAAATAGTAAGATTTTCCTTCGATTTCTTGCCATCCTTTTGCCACAGTTTTATCTTCATTGACATAGCGATCACCATGCCATCCTGGTTCTTCCTTAGCTGCAACTACTGTTGCCACAACAGGGAAAGCAGATGCTACACATAAAATCGCTGCGACTTTTTTACCATTATTTTCTACAAAGTTCATTTTATTCTACCCCCTATTTAAAATAGTTCACGATTAGTTTACCACGAAACCACCTCACAAACAACCCTAAAATTTATTTTTGGTTAGAAACAACTAAAAATAAAAGGCCTCAAAGAGGCCTAGATAATCATCAATTATTTTGTTTTTTCAATGATTTCTGTGAAGCTATCTTCTTTCAAACTAGCACCACCAATTAATGCACCATCGATATCTGGTTGAGCCATATATTCAACGATGTTATTAGGTTTAACACTTCCACCATATTGGATACGTACTTTTTCAGCAGCTTCTTCACCATACATAACCTTAACTTGGTCACGTACGATCTTACAGCAGTTTTCAGCAATTTCAACTGAAGCAGATTTTCCAGTTCCGATAGCCCAGATTGGTTCGTAAGCAATTACCATTTCACCAACACATTTTGGACATAAGTCAGCTAAAGAACCAGCTAATTCTTCACGAATTACTTTTTCTGAATTTCCAGCATCGTAATCAGCTTCTGTTTCACCAACACATAAGATTGGAGTGATTCCAGCTTTAATCAAACGTTTTGCTTTTTTGTTTACTGTTTCATCAGTATCACCGAACATTTCACGACGTTCTGAGTGACCGATAATGCAGTATTTAACTCCCATTTCTTCTAACATAGGAACACTAACTTCGCCAGTGAAAGCTCCACTATCTTCAAAGTGGCAGTTTTCAGCAGCTACAACTAAGTTTTTAGCGTGATCCAATGCAGTTCTTAAATCAGTAAATGGACATCCAATTCCATAAGTAGCATTTTCGCTAGCAGCAACACCATCAACAGCTTCGAAGAAAGCTTTTGTTTCAGCGTTGTTTTTGTTCATTTTCCAGTTTCCAACGATAATAGGTTTTCTCATCTTAAGTACATCTCCTTATTACTTTTCGCTGATAATAGCGATACCAGGTAATGTTTTACCTTCCATATATTCCAAACTAGCTCCACCACCAGTTGAAACGTGAGAGAATTTGTCTGCATATCCTAATTGTTTTGCAGCAGCAGCAGAGTCTCCACCACCGATTACTGTAATAGCTTCTGGTAATTCAGAGATAGCTTTACATACTTCTTCAGTACCTTTAGCGAATTTAGGCATTTCGAATACACCCATAGGTCCATTCCATACTACAGTTTTAGCACCAGCTAAAGTTTTTCTGAACAATTCAACAGATTTAGGACCAATATCTAATCCCATCCATCCATCAGGAATTTGTCCAGCATCTGCAACAGAAGTGTTAGCTTCTTCACTGAATGCATCAGCGATTACGTTATCTACAGGAAGAACTAATTTGTCTCCAGCTTTTTCTAAATATTCTTTTGCTAAATCCAATTTGTCATCTTCAACTAATGAAGTACCGATTGAACCACCAACAGCTTTAGAGAATGTATAAGCCATTCCACCACCGATGATAACTTTGTCAGCTTTTTTCAATAAGTTGTCAACAACATCGATCTTACTAGATACTTTAGATCCACCAATGATAGCTACAAATGGGTGAGCTGGTTCATCAACAGCTTTTCCTAACATTGTAACTTCTTTTTCAACTAAGAATCCTAATCCATTTTCTTTAATGTTTGTAGGGATACCTACAGTAGAAGCGTGAGCACGGTGAACAGATCCGAATGCATCTTCAACGAATACTTCACCTAAGCTAGCCCAATATGCACCTAATTCAGGATCGTTTTTACTTTCGCCTTTTTCGTAACGAGTATTTTGCATTAATACGATTTCACCATCAGCTAATGCATTTACAGCGTTTTCTAATTCTTCACCACGAGTTACTGGGCAGAAAGTTACTTTTACATCTGGTAACAATTCTTGTAAACGTACGGCTACGCATTCCAAGTTGTTTTTAGCTTTGTCTTCTTCAGTCTTAACTTTTCCTAAGTGAGACATCAAAATAACTTTAGCTTTGTTTTCTACTAAATATTTAATTGTAGGTAAAGCCATTACGATACGGTTATCATCTGTGATAACACCATCTTTTCTTGGCACGTTAAAATCACAACGTACGATGACCTTTTTTCCAGCTACATCAAGGTCTTTAACAGTTCTCTTTGTCATGTATATTCCTCCTACTGTCATTTTTTTGCACATCCATTATATCACTACATAAATTGATTGACTAGTTTTTCACAAGTAAAAAATTTCATAAAAAGCGCTTACATCACTTACTTGTGGTAATTACGACCATTATTGATCATAAAACCACGATAAATCTGTTCCAACATCAAGACACGGGTCATTAAATGAGTAAAAGTTAGATCCGATAATTTCCAACGATAATTCGCTCTAGAAACTAATTTTTCACTTGGTCCTAGACTTCCCGCAATCACAAAAACAATATTTGAATACTTCATTTGCCACATATCCAAATTCTTCGCAAACGTCTCAGAATCAATCATCTTGCCATGAAGATCAAGCAATACCACAAAATCTTGATCCGATAATTTTTCTAGAACACGATTCCCCTCTTTTTCTTTCACCAATAAAACTTCAGCTTCTCTAGAAATATGCTCATTTGCTTCATCCTTGACTTCGATTTCGCTAAACTTACAAAAAGCCGACAGTCGCTTCATATATTCTTTCTCTAAAGACTGTAACGCCTTATCTTTATTCTTTCCAATCGCAATTAATTTAATCACAATATCCCTCCTTCATTATTCTCTTGAATATCTTTCACAAAATAATCATACCGATCCAAAAACAATTTCATCGTTTGATAGCTAGAAGTTGATTTATAATCCACTTCTTCTACCTTACCATCATCAAACGATAAGATTTGAGCATTGGGAAAGCCCAATAATATAGGTGAGTGTGTCGCAATGATAAACTGACAATTTTGTTTCACACATTCCTCAATCAAGTATAATAATGCCAATTGATTCTGACAAGATAAAGCCGCTTCCGGTTCATCTAGAAAGTACAATCCATTCCTCTTAATTTGATCCATCATCAATGAAAAGAAACTCTGACCATGCGACTTCATATGATATTCTTTTGAAGGATATAACGCATCTGCATATTCCATTTCCTTTGTCGCCACATTATAAAAGCTTTCTGCTCTTAAGAAATACATCCAATCCGGTTTTCTAGAACGCCACAAACGCATATGTTTGTGTAAACTAGAATACGAATCATACGTAGAAAAATCATAGTTTCTTGTTCCACCTTCTGGATTCAATCCATTTTTAATCGCAAGAGCCTCTAACAAAGTAGATTTACCACTTCCATTTTCGCCACAAAAGAAAGTGACCGGCTTATTAAACATGAATTGATCGATACTTCGAATACTTTTAATATCGGCCACATAATCATCAATTTCATCCCACAAGATATCAAAACCATTTATAAACATATATATCACCTAAAAAAATAGTACTCTATTCGAGTACTAAATTCCATGATGATTCACATAATATATATAGATACATAATCCAATCAAGATAAATCCCAATATCCAATTAAGCATTTCGTTTTACAATTCCATAATACACTTTTGAAGTTAATACATAAATCACAATGTAGACTAGGGCAAAAGCCACAAAACAGAATATTGTCGTACGAATATAAAGCCATGAATCGCTCACAAACAACAAATGAAGTAGCTTTTCAATCATTGGATACGCAAAACAAACATGAAGTCCTGCAACAAGTAAAGGCATAAAGAATACGGTCAATACTTGTGAGTGAATAGCCTTCTTTACATCTTGTTGTTCAAGACCTACTTTTTGCATAATTTCAAAACGATCCTTATCTTCATAGCCTTCTGTAATTTGTTTGTAGTACATAATCAGAATGGTTGCCATGATAAATAAGAAGCTTAAGAAGATTCCAATAAATAAGATACCCGCATAAAGCTCAATAAGTCCTCGTTTCTGATCCGATTTACTTAACCAAATAAAATTGTTTATATTTCCATTCTGAGTTAATTTTTCAATAACCTTACGATCATTCGCATCACAATCAAATGAATAACTCGCAAATATTGTACTCGCGTTGTTGCCATACACATTTGCCTGATCTTCTTGCATCGTTTCTAAAGTCTTTTCTGAATCCACAATAATATAATAATGCTCTGTCACATTAGGATTATTTTCATCCATCTTCAAATGATCCAATTGTTTCTTCACAACATATTCTTTTCCAAATAAAGATAAAGTCTTTTCTTTGATCGTCTCTACATTGGAATACACATAGATTTCATTTGGCTTTAAAGACCCCTTCATATTTTCATAGTCCTGAATGTCCTTTAATGGAAGACAATAAAATTCTTGTATCTCATTTACGGCATTCATCCCCTCATTACGATAATCCGTAATCAAAGTTCCATTCTTTAAATATCCAGCATAATCCAATCTCTTATACGCAAGAAGATTCTTTGGAACAATGCCCATACGAATCAATTCTTCATTCATTTCATCAAAATCAATATTGGAAGCATCTCCATATCCATTTCCCATTACACTTCTAGGATATTGTGAATCCACAATACTATCAATACTTGACCACATACTTAGTGTTGTAGACAACATGACTAAGACCATCGTTGAAAGAATACAAATATTGGCTAGTCCTACCGCATTTTGTTTCATACGATACATCATGCCAGAAACACTTATAAAGTGATTCGTCTTATAATAATAATTCTTGTTTTTCTTCATTAATTTTAAGAAAGTCACTGATATGGATGTAAATAATAAATACGTTCCAACAATGACAAGTACAACAGCCACAAAGAAGAAATAGAGTGCCGTTAAAGGATTTTTTGTACTAATCGACAAATAGTATCCAATACCTAGACAAAGAATTCCAACAATAGATAGAAACCATTTTGCCTTAGGCTCTTTTTCACCCATACGATCAGAATGAAGTAATTCAATCGGACTTGAAATATGAATACGAATCATAGAATAGAAGTAGATCAATACATAGATGAGTCCAATCACAAGAATACATTGTCTCATACCGATAAAAGAAAAGTAGAAACCAAGTATAATATCTGCACCAATCATTTTTGCGATTACCAAAAACATCGCTTTATCAAATAAGATACCTAAACCAATACCTAAAGCTAATGATACAAATAAAGTAATCGCAGTTTCATAAAACAAGACGCGAGCTAAATGCTTCTTTTCCATTCCTAATATAGAGAATAACGCAAATTCTTTTTGTCTTCTTTTAATTAAAAAACTATATGTATAGAACAAGAAGATAAACGCAAAGATTTCAATAATCACAACTCCAAAACCTAACATCTGCGTTAGTGTCATTGCCCCTAACATCTCATTTAAGTTTGGATTATTTGCCAAAGAAACAACCATATACAACATCATTGTCGTTAAGATACTCGTTAATATATAAGGAATAATGGTACGCGCATTCTTTTTCAAGTTGTCTACTGCTAAATTTAAATAGAAAGCTCTACTCATGATGCACACCACCTGTAGCTAGTAATGTCAACGTATCACTAATACATTGGTACATCTGATCTAAATTCTTGTTTCCCTTATAAATTTCATGAAAAATCTTTCCATCCTTAATAAATAGAACGCGAGAAGCATGACTTGCCGCCTTTGTCGAATGAGTTACCATTACAATTGTTTGTTGATTCGCATTGATGGTTCCAAATAAATGTAAAAGTTCCTCTGTACTCTTTGAATCCAAAGCTCCCGTTGGCTCATCGGCCAAAATTAAATCTGGATTTGTGATGATGGCACGAGCTACAGCTACACGCTGCTTTTGTCCACCACTGATTTCATATGGAAACTTATCTAAAATACCCTCAATTCCTAATTGTTTTGCGATAGGTTCCAATCTTTTTTTCATTTCTGGATATTTTTTCTTGCTTAAAACCAAAGGCAAGAAAATATTATCGCGATTATTAAAATTATCTAATAAATTAAAATCTTGGAATACAAAGCCCAAGTATTCTCTTCGAAAGTTCGCAATTTCCTTTTCTGAAATATGCGTAATATCTTTACCATGTAATAAGACTTGTCCACTCGTTGGTTTATCCAAAGCTGCCAAGATATTTAATAGTGTTGTCTTACCAGATCCAGACTCTCCCATAATAGCGACATATTCACCTTTATTTACACTAAAATTAACGTTGGTCAATGCCTGTACTTGATTCTGTGTAAATCTTGTTGTATATACTTTTTTTAAATTTTTTACTTCTAATAATGCCATATTCATTACCTCCATGTACACCAAAATTCTACAAAGAATCCAAAAATGCAGCCATCGATTCAGCTAACACTATTCTTACAAGTTTGTAAGATTACTCAATTCTTCCTTCAAAATGCGTAAGATCTAGTAATACACGAGTCCCTTTACCAACACTCGATTCAATTCTGATTTTATGATTTAACATATCTAAAATATTTTTACATAAATATAGACCTAGACCACTTGCCGTTTTATCACTACGCCCATTCATACCTGTATATCCTTTTTCAAACACACGATTTAGATCACTTGCACTAATACCAATACCCGTATCTTCAATAACTAAGACATGTTTAGACTTCATATATATAGATATAGAACCATTTTCATTGGTATATTTAAGACTATTCGAAAGAATCTGCTCCAACACAAACACAAGCCACTTTTCATCACTTAAAATAACATCCCCGGTTTCTTTAAAGTTCAACTGAATGTGTTTACGAATAAATTCTGTAGAAAAGCGACGAATCGATTGTCGAATTAAATCATCCAATTCTAATTCTTTAAATAAGAAATCGGTGTGCGTACTATGTAATCGTAAATAGGCTAAAACCATATCTGTATATTGGTCCATGCGTAAGAGTTGTAACTTAATTTCACTACGACTCAATTTCTCATCTTCAAGTAGTAATTTCATAGCAGCAATGGGAAGCTTAGCCTGATGCACCCACATCGTAAAATAATCTTCTAGATCATGCATTTTATTTTCCGAAGAAATAACATACTCATCATGATACTCTTTCATAGCCACTAAGATTTTATGATAGTCTTCTCCCATCAATGAAGAATCTTGAAGATCACAAGACAAAGAAATATTACTATTGGATTGAAGTGTTACTAAGGTTTGGTGTTTCTTATAATATTTGTGGTAATCCCAAAAGAAACAAACCACCAACAATACACATAAAAGCATAAAGGCATATGTAAAAGCTTCAAGTTCTAAATTATAGAGTTTAAATACACATAAACAGACAAATACACTCGCACCATAAATTGTGATAAAGAACGCTCGATCTTTTAAATAATGACTAAACAACTTCATATCTTATATCCCAATCCTTTTTTTGTTTGAATAAAATCCACAATGCCAATACTCTCTAACTTTTTACGCAAACGATTCACATTCACACTTAATGCATTTTCATCCACATAAAAATCCGTCTTCCACAAATATTCCATTAAACTATCTCGAGATACAATCGTCCCTTTCTTTTCCATAAGTAAACGTAGGATCTTAGCCTCATTCTTACTCAGTTCCATTTGAGAAGATTGAAAACATACCGTGTTATCATCTAAATTAAAGCGTATACCTTGATATTCAAGAATATTATGATTGGATACAAAGTCATAGCTACGACGTAAGATAGCTGTTATTTTAGCAGCTAGAACATTTAAATCAAATGGTTTGCATACAAAATCATCCGCACCCTTAGAGATAGCCATCACAATACTCATATTGTCTGTAGCACTTGAAATAAAGATAATTGGAACTTTGGATTCTTCACGAATCTTTTCCGTCCATAAATATCCATTTAAATAAGGCAGTGTTATATCCATTAATACTAAGTCTGGATTAAAGGATTGAAATGCATCCATCACATTATAAAAATCAGTAACTCGACAAACTGAATAATTCCAAGATTCAAGAAACGATTCTAACTTTTTTGAGATGAGTTCATCATCTTCGATAATCAATATTTTATACATATTCTCACCCACTCTATTATACTGCATAAGCCAGGAAATCTTTCTAACAATGCTGTAAGATAAAACAAAAAGGAAGTGATAGTATAATCTATCTTCAAACGGGAATCCTCATTCTAGAAATTGGGTTATGTATGTTACTAAATGATCTTTTAAATAATAAATCCAACAAAAAAATACGATACGCCATCTGTATCGCATTACTATTAAATTGTTGGAATATGCGTACGTATCAAGCTATGTGGGCTGTACATACATTATTCTGTTTACTTGTATTATTAATCGTATTCAAGAAAAGAAAACCAATCATCTGCATACTTCTTTCAGCTATCATATCCACATCCATCGTAACTTATGGCTATGTGAATATGTATACCATCCATAAAACGACCAACAACATCACAACAACAAAAGAAATCACAAACACCAAATTTCTATCTACTTAGCAAAGACTTCGTGGATGAATCCACATCAAAAGAAGATATGGAAATCCTATTTAAACAAATTGGAAGACTTACTAAAGTATCCCCTGTTTATTTTGTATATGGCAATCATAAAAGCAAAACAAAATTCACAAAAAATAAACTCAATCACAAAATCACTAAAAACAATATTATCATTCTAAATGATCAAGAAGTACATTTAAACAACATAACTCTAATCGGCAGAAAAGACTACACAAACAAAAATCATTAGCTCAGGCCTTGTTGGTTGGGGTTTTACAATGAGAACAGAGGGTATATGTGAGTATGCGGTAGTCAATGTCACACAAGAGAAATAAACGATATTCTAGCAAAAATCTTTATGGTAACAAAACCAACCCATACTTGATATTCTTTTTCCCAGGGTTCTGTTCTAGCAAAAATCTTTATGGTAACAAGACTGTCTGCAAGTCTTCAGGTGATGTATAACCGTTCTGTTCTAGCAAAAATTCATATGGTAACAAAACAGGAAGACCTAAGTTATGTTATAAAACTAAGTTCTGTTCTAGCAAAAATTCATATGGTAACAAAACAAGCATAACATCATTACAAGTTAGCGCTTTGTTCTGTTCTAGCAAAAATTCATATGGTAACAAAACCATGTGCCAAATGCTCAACGGTGCTATTTTGTTCTGTTCTAGCAAAAATTCATATGGTAACAAAACCCTTGATTCTATGAATGTACAGATCCCATAGTTCTGTTCTAGCAAAAATTCATATGGTAACAAAACCTTTCAAGAACTTGTTATTCAATGATTCTTGTTCTGTTCTAGCAAAAATTCATATGGTAACAAAACTGTTGGGACTTATATTTTGACTGGTGTGAAGTTCTGTTCTAGCAAAAATTCATATGGTAACAAAACACATATCTGCGGATGATCTGTCAGGTTCCCGTTCTGTTCTAGCAAAAATTCATATGGTAACAAAACCGTTGTACTCTCTATAAACGTCACGAATCTGTTCTGTTCTAGCAAAAATTCATATGGTAACAAAACTTCGATTGATGGTGAAGTTTCTTTAATACCGTTCTGTTCTAGCAAAAATTCATATGGTAACAAAACGAGGCATCTTCTCATTGCTCCCATAGGTCAGTTCTGTTCTAGCAAAAATTCATATGGTAACAAAACGGCCACTTGATAGACGGAACTAAAGAAATTGTTCTGTTCTAGCAAAAATTCATATGGTAACAAAACCTCAAAAATATGGTAGCACATTTTTGAATGTAATAGAATACTAATTATTTAATTGAAAAATGATCTAGTTCTTGATAAATATCGTGTGTTTTATGAGTGTATATTTGTTGTAAATAATCAATTGTCATTTGTTCTACCTCCTGTAACGTATATGTTTGAAGTGATTTTTGTGATAGGTCGTAATAAATTTGTTCCATGTCTGCTAAATCTATTATTTTATCTTGCAATAAAGATGTGTTTTGTACATTCATTAAATTATTGTAATAATTTGTAAAAATCATCAATTTAACATTCTCAATTTTATTGATTTTCTGAAGAATTTTATCACTTAAATTATCTAGTTTGCCAAAGACAAAGACATTATCATATTTTGAATTATGATTGGAAATATATTCAACTAAATCCAATTGAAACAAAATCAATTCATCTCTCGTCAGATCAAATTCATCTTTTTGTAATTCGTCTTCATAATATGGTGACAACATTTTTATCAATTGTTTATAATTAGCTCCATTAAACATAATTTTAAGCAATGATTCATCATTGACTTCTTCTGATAATGAATTTAACAATATATCAATTGTACTGATAGTATCAAAATACTCTTGATTTTGAAGTTTACTTTCCAAATATTTTAACATCAATGATTTCGTAGTGAGTTTTTTATCCTCATTAAGAGAATACATTTCTGTTATTTCTATGAACATATTATTTTTAATTTCTATCTCTTTTTCGTTTATAAACATTTTCGTACTAATATTATTTTCTGTTCTGTTTTCACTTTTATCTTTTGAAGTAAACAATCGAATTGCTTGTAGCAATGTATAATTCATACTTGAATCTGAAATTATATATTTTACATGATCCATTTGAAGATTCCATTTATTTGTTCCATTTTTTATAGTCAACAAATTCATAATTTTATAAATGCATCGCTGTTCACGACTTGTTCTTGATTTGATTTACCACCAACTATTATTTCAATCTTCGCATATTGTTTTTCTGTAACCAATAAAATTCGTATTTGTCCTTTTTGTGGAACATTTCTTTGCAAAATATTTACATGTTTTACTGCTGCTTCACGATTCGCAAATATTTTACAATATACCGAATATTGCATCATAATATATCCATTTTTAATTAGATATTTTCTGAATGTTGCATAAATTCTTCTATCTTCTTTGGATACTACGGGTAAATCAAAAAATAATATTAATCGCATAAAATCATAAATCATATATTACTGGTAATGGATACAAAATAGAATCGGCTTCACCATCTAAATAGTTAA
>ULSA01038168.1_pt1 | contig 11595 bp, 9 predicted proteins | sample 1955951 | NCBI WGS metagenome assembly ULSA01 (sample SAMEA4835697, study PRJEB28245) | human gut metagenome | biome: gut microbiome; material: fecal sample | place: Denmark | collected 2008 | reverse complement strand
TACAGGGACATATCGCCGGTGACCTTGCCGCGGATGACCTTGATCATGGAGAACTTGCCGTACTGGTCGGAGATGGTCTTGAACACGAAGGCGGCGGTGGGGCCGTTGGGGTCATAGGCGACCTCGATGGCGTTGCCGTCATCGTCCTCGGCGGCCTCGGCGGGCATATCGGTGGCCACGGGCACCAGGTCCACGATGGTCTGCATCAGCATATCCACGCCCATGCCGGTGACGGCGGAGCCGCACAGCACGGGGCACACGCTGCCGTCGCGCACGCCGATCTTCAGGCCCTTGGCCATATCCTCGGCGGACAGCTCCATGGTCTCGAAGAACTTCTCCATCAGCTCCTCGTCGGCGCCGGCGGCGGCCTCCATCAGCTCAGCGCGCAGGGCCTCCACCTCGTCGGCCATATCGCCGGGGATGGCGCACTCACCCTTGGCATCGTAAGCCTTGTTGTGCAGCAGGTCCACGATGACGGTGACGGCCTTGTTGGCGTCGGCCTTGGTGGCCACGATGGGGGCGATGGCGGTGCCGTACTTGGCCTTGATGGCCTCAATGCAGGACGCGTAGTCGGAGTTGGCCTCCTCCACGCGGTTGATGAACATCATCCGGGGCTTCTTGCCCAGCATCTTCCAGGTACGCTCCATACCCACGGACAGGCCGTCCTTGGCGTTGCCCACGATGACGGCGCACTCGGCGGCGCGGATAGCGCACACGGCCTCGCCGGAGAAATCGAAGTTGCCGGGGGCGTCCATGACGTTGATCTTCTTGCCCTTATACTGCACGGGGGCAAAGGCCAGGGAGATGGATATCTGGCGCTTGATCTCCTCGGCATCATAGTCGCAGGTGGTGTTGCCGTCGGCGGTCTTGCCCAGACGGTCAGTACCCTTGGTCATAAAGAGCATCTGCTCAGCCAGAGAGGTCTTGCCGGAGCCTCCGTGACCCAGCAGGGCGATATTGCGAATGTCGTTAGCAGTCATAGTGATGATGTTCTCCCTTCATTTTCTTGAAGTCCGCCGCCCACAGCCGCGGACAGTAGCTCAACGTACCGATTATATAGTATTTCTTCAAGCCTGACAACCTCTAATTTAGATATTTGTGGGAAAAGTGCGGGATACTCCCGCACTTTTCGTCAGGTTGTACAACCAGCAGTGTCATTCTCTGTTCATCTCGCCGATGTCCTGCGGCGCATATACCGTTACGACCGTCCCGCCGTCCTGTATCCATATATTCTCCGGCAGGCGGCGCAGCCTTCGGTGCATATACAGGGCCATTCCCATCAGGCTTATATTGTTCATCTGCCAGAACCACGCCACCCAGAACCAGCTTCGCGGCAGCACCAGCGCCGCCAGCAGGATCACCGCAAAAAGTATCGCCGGCGCGGTCAGGGTGTACCGCATATACGCCCCACGGCTGAAATATCCGTCACAGCCCACCGTACAGACCAACCCTTTGGTAATGCCGAAATTCGTCTTTTCCGCCCCGCACCAACGCATGGCGGCCGCGGCCAGCAGACAGGTCAGCACGATCACGGCGACCCCACCCAGGCCCGCGGCAATCAGCCGCAGGAGCACAGACAGCAGTGCTGCCATATCCGTATAGTCAAAGTGTATCAGCTCCGCCAGCGGTACGGCAAAACAGCCGACCCCTGCCGTGGCCGCCATCAGCAGTACGGAGAGGATATCTCCCCACACCCTCACTCTTTTGTCGTTCTTTATATCGATGACATCGACTTCCCGATACCCCGCCGGCAGTGTTGTCCTGTACTTTTCCATATGTGCGCTTCCCTTTCTGCCATTAGCGAACTATCTCCCCACATCGGAGAGATCTTCCGTCCTGCCGATGGCAGATCGGCGACGGCGTATCGGGTATACGTCGAGAAGGGCTGGCGCAGGCAGGGCGCAAAATTCCCCCGGGATCAATAGTGCTTCACCAGCCCCGCCAGCAATAGCGTCGGCAGCAGCCACAGCACCTGATACAGCACCATGGCAATGGGCGTCAGCAGGGCAAAATTGCCCACAGAGGTGAGATAGTAGGCCAGCGCCACGCCTGCCGCCGCGCCGATGTAGCTAAGGATGGTAGCGGTCCGTACAGCCTTCACCGCCCGGCGGCTCCCGGCCACAGACTCCACCAGCGGCATAAGCCCCTCCCGGCAGATGGCCACGCAGGGCTGCTCGCCCTGCTGCTCCGCCAGCTGGGCCAGCGCCAGCCGCGTGGACACGTCCGGATATACCGGCTTGGCGTCCACGCCGAATTTCCGCTTGATCAGCCCCGGTGTCACGTTGCCGCTTCGCACGGCCAGCACCGGCACGATGTGAAACCGCTTCAGCGTCCGCAGGGCCCATTCCGCGTTGCGGGAGGGCTGATATTTCACGGCAAACACCGCTGTCAGCGCCCCGTCTACCGCCAGAAACACACCGGTAGACAGCTTCATGTCCCGGGGCAGGGCCACCTTGCGCTTTTTCATAAAGTACGCACTGCCCATGAGCACCGTTTCGCCCCGGATATTGGCCTCCACGCCGCCCTCCTCGCAGTAGTTCACCCACTCCACCGACAGGTGAAAGCCTCCCTCGGCGGTGAGCTGGCGCTCCAGCAGCGGCGTCAGGCTGCTGCCAGCCGCCCTGGCTACCGACGCGGCGTAGGACACCGCGCGGCTGCGCTCCTCGCCGAAGACCTTATAGCCGTTCAGTGTCACCGTTCCCGCCGGGAACAGATCGTCGTCCGTCAGCACCAGCCGCCGCGGCCGGCTGACCGCCTTCGCCCCGGCATAGCCTGCGGCGGCGCAACCGCTGCGGCTCAGCCGCCGGGACAGATAGTACATGGGCAGGGCCCCGCTGAGGGGAATCCCCAGCCCCGCGCCGGCGGTGGTCAGCGCCGTCAGCACCCAGGGGAAATCGCTCATATTCCCGCCGGAAAAGCACACCACGCCGGACAGCACCGCCGCCGTGGCCAGCACCAGCGGCAGGGCGTAATTCTGCCATCTCCGCGCCGGATCGGGCTTGCTGCACAGACGGTAAAAGCCCTCTGCCGTCCCCTGCTGCCTGCATACGCCCGCCGCCGTCACCGACGCCACATAGGGCACGGTGCCGTTGAGCACCAGCAGATGGTAGGCGTTCCGCAGCGCCGATGCCTCCAGGTACAGCCCCCACTGGCAGGCCAGGATCAGCAGCGCGCCGGCGGCGGCATAGGGTGTGGCCCGGGTACTGCCCGTGACCACGCCGCACACACAGCAGATCAGCTGCGTCAGCACGGCGACAGCGGCGCACAGCTCACAGCCCGCCTTTCCCTCACGCAGCAGCGACGCAGCCTGCTTCCACACCGGCATACAGGCCAGCGCCGTCAGCAGCAGCCCCGCTCCCAGGGTGGCGCACCGCAGCAGCGACTCGTCCAGCCACGCCGACGGCAGCTTTTCCAGCTCCTGCAGCACCGCCGCGGCCACCAGTGCCAGCGCCGGGAGCATCCCCCATATCAGTCCGCCGCGTAGTCGGCTGCACCGGCGCTTGGCCTCCCGCAGCACGTCCTCCGGCAGGGGCTCCGGCTCCGGCGGTTCCTCCGGCTCCGGTTCCTCCTCCGGCTCGTCGAACAGCTGCTCGGTGTCCTGAAAAGCCGGACGGCGCTTCTGCTCCGCTGCCGGACGGTGGAACCTCTCCAGCACCGCCGCAAGACGCTCCCGCAGGGGCACCGGCTGGGCGATGACGCCGTCATCCTCGTCCTCCAGCACCGCGTCCACCGTCTGGGACATGATATCCTTCAACGCCACCCGATCCGGCGCGGGGGATTCATATTCCGGTCCCGGGACCCGCTCCTCTTTCTGGACCGGTTCCGGCTCCGGAATAGGCTCCGGTTCAGGAACGGGCTCCGGCTGGGACGGAGGCTCCTCCGACGGCTCCTCCAGAACAGGCTGACGCCCACCCTTGCCGTACTCGGCAAGGATGGCCTCCAGTGAAAGCTCGTCCTCTTGCTCGTCGAACGCGCCGTATAGTTCCTCGTCCCGTCGCCTTCTCATGCTGTTCTTTCCTGTTTTCGTCCTGTTCCGCGTCGCTTTCCGTTATCCCCGCTGCCGCACAGCCTCGTACAGCAGTATGGCCGCCGCCGCGCTGGCGTTCAGCGAGGATATCTTTCCTTTCATGGGGATGCTCACCAGAAAATCGCAATTCTCCGCCGCCAGGCGGGTCATGCCCGTCCCCTCGGAGCCGATGACAATGGCCGCCGGCCCCTTCAGATCGGCATTGTACAGCGTGGTATTCCCGTCCGCCGCCGTACCGAACACCCACACGCCCTGCTTTTTCAGGTCCTTCAGCAGCGCCGGAATGTTGGGCACCCGCGCCACCGGGATATAGCTCACCGCGCCGGCGGAGGTCTTTGCCACGATGGCCGTCAGTCCCGCGCTGCGCCGCTTGGGAATGATGACCCCATGGGCCCCGGCACACTCGGCGGTACGCAGGATCGCACCCAGGTTGTGGGGGTCGGATATCTCGTCGCACACCACCAGCAGCGGCGCCTCGCCCTTGGCGGCGGCAGACTGCAGGATCTGCTCCACCGTGGCGTATTCCCGCACGGCCGCCAGAGCGATGACCCCCTGGTGGGCATGGGTGCGGCTCATGGCGTCCAGCTTCCGCCGGTCGGCATCCACCACCACGATGCCCGCGGCGCGGGCCTTGGAGGCGATGTGTCCCAGCGTCTTGTCCGTCTCGCCCTTGGCGATGTAGATCTTGTCGATGGCCGTCTCCGTCCGCAGGGCCTCGATGACCGCGTTGCGGCCCTCGATGATGCCGTCCGCCTCGGCGTCGGGCAGCGGCCGTCTGTTCTCGGTGTCCTTTATCTCTCTCATGGGGCATACCTCGCGATCCATATAATTGTCATCAGTATACCACATCCTTTCGTCAATATAAAGGCACATTCATAGAAATTTTACAGGAAAACCCTCTGCCTTTGCCTTGAGACTTTCGGGCAGGTGTGGTATACTGATTAGAAATCATATTCCCCTCACAAGTCAAACGGAGGATAAATATATGTCCAATAACAACAGCAGCAACAATAGCAACCGCGGCGGCAAGAACGGCAAAAACGGCGGTTTCCGCGGCGTTCTCACGCTGATCGTGTGGGCACTGGTGCTGACGGTGGCGTTCCAGTATTTCAACGCCTACAACAACAACGCCGCCAATAAGAGCACCAGTCACGAGATCAAATACAGCGACATGATCTCCATGATCGAAAAGGATCAGGTGAAGGAGGTCCTGTTCAAGGACAGCACCATCTATGTCACCCCCGTGGACGGCTACGTCTTCACCGAGGAGGTCACCTCCGGCAGCAAGACGGAGACAAAAACCTACACCCAGTCCAAGGACTCCGGCCTGACGCTGTACACCGTGTACCTCTCCAACGCCGATCTGCTCCCCCTGCTGGAGGAGCACAATGTGGCCTATACCGGCTTCTACAAGGCCGAGATGAGCCCCTTCCTGATGATCATGATCCAGTATATTCTGCCCACCATCTTCATCGTGGGCGCGTTCATGCTGGTCATGCGTCTGATGAGCAAATCCGGAGGCGGCGGCTTCGGCGGCATCGGCAGTGTGGGCAAGGCCAACGCCAAGGTCTACATGGAGAAGTCCACCGGCGTCACCTTCAAGGATGTGGCCGGACAGGACGAGGCCAAGGAGTCGCTGGAGGAGATCATCGACTTCCTGCACAATCCCGGCAAATACACCGCCATCGGCGCCAAGCTGCCTAAGGGCGCGCTGCTGGTGGGCTCCCCCGGCACCGGCAAGACCCTGCTGGCCAAGGCCGTGGCCGGCGAGGCCGGCGTCCCCTTCTTCTCTATCTCCGGTTCCGACTTTGTGGAGATGTTCGTGGGCGTGGGCGCCAGCCGCGTCCGTGACCTGTTCAAGGAGGCCGCCAAGGTCGCCCCTTGCATTATCTTCATCGATGAGATCGACACCATCGGTAAATCCCGCGACGGCAGCCGCTTCGGCGGCAACGATGAGCGCGAGCAGACGCTGAACCAGCTGCTGGCCGAGCTGGACGGCTTTGACCCCAGCAAGGGCGTCATCGTGCTGGGCGCCACCAACCGTCCCGAGGTGCTGGACAAGGCGCTGCTGCGCCCCGGCCGCTTCGACCGGCGCATCACCGTGGACCGGCCCAACCTGGCCGGCCGTCTGGCCACATTGCAGGTACACACCCGCAATATCCGCCTGGCCGAGGACGTAAATCTGGAAAAGATCGCCCAGGCCACCGCCGGCTGCGTGGGCGCCGACCTGGCCAATCTGGTGAACGAGGCCGCCCTGCGCGCCGTGCGTAAGGGCCGCCGGGCCGTAAATCAGGACGATCTGCTGGTGTCCTTCGAGCTGGTCATCGCCGGCAGCGAGAAGAAGGGCACCGTCATCACCGAGGCGGAAAAGCGCATTATCGCTTACCACGAGGTGGGTCACGCGCTGGTGGCGGCCAAGCAGAAGAATGCCCAGCCCGTCAGCAAGATTACCATAGTACCCCACACCCAGGGTGCGCTGGGCTACACCCTGCACCTGCCGGAGGAGGAAAAGTTCCTCATGTCCCGCGAGGACATTCTGACCGAGATCCGTACCCTGCTGGCCGGACGCTCCAGTGAGGAGGTGGTGTGCAACACCATGACCTCCGGCGCCGCCAACGACATCGAGCGCGCCACGGAGATGGCCCGGAACCTGGTGGCCCGCTTCGGCATGTGCGACGAGTTCGACATGATGGCCCTGGGCAGCGTTCAGAGCCAGTATCTGGACGGCGGCTACTCCATGACCTGCGCCCAGGAGACCTACGCCGCAGCCGACCGCGAGACCATCAAGATCCTGCGCCAGTGCCACGAGGAGGCCAAGCAGATCCTGCGGGAGAACCGGGAACTGCTGGACAAGATCGCCGCCTATCTGCTGAAGAAGGAGACGATCACCGGCCAGGAGATGATGGCCATCATCGAGGGCCGTGACCCGGAGACCGTGGACAACTACGGCGCCAGCAAGAGCAGCCAGCCCGCCTTCCGGCCCAGCGTACCGGAGACCATCGAGGCCCCCGCCAGGCACATCAACATCGTGTCCGAGCCCATCCCCATGCCGGACTACGATGAGAAGCCGGAGGATAAGGACCCGGAAGGCACCCCCGCCGAAGACAAACCGGCGGAGCACGCGGACGGCGACCCCGAATAAATGCACAGCAGCCCTGCGGCAGCGCCGCAGGGCTGTTTTCTTTTTCAGTTTTCCGGCAGGTCCCGCACCCGTTCGCACAGCAGCGGCAGCGCCTTTTCAAACTCCACGCCGTACCACCCGGCCTGCGGGTCCCGCGCCGTGGCGTCGATACAGGCAAGTACAAATTCCACCGCCAGCGAAGCCGCCTGCTCCAGCGTCATGCCCCGCATGAGCCCGCCGGTGACAACGGCGGCGAAAATATCTCCCGTGCCGTGGAAGGAGGCCGGGTTCCGCGGACCAAGACAGGTGAAATACGTCCCCGCGCCGCTGTCATAGCCCATAGCGCCCAGCTTATCCGGCGCAAAGGACACCCCGGTGAGGATCACCTTCTTCGCCCCCAGCGCGGCCACCCCCCGCAGCAGCTCACGGGCAAAGCCCTCGTCCACCTCCTCCCGGTACGGCGTACCGGTCAGCAGGCAGGCCTCCGTGATATTGGGCAGCGCCACGTCCGCCCGAGCCGTCAGGCGCGCCATCGCCGCCGGGAAAGCGCCGTCAAACCCGCTGTACAGCTTCCCGTGGTCCGCCATGGCAGGGTCCACGATCAGCAGCGTATCCGGGCTCTTCACCGCGTCGAAAAAGTCCATCACCTGCTGCACCTGGGGCGCGGAGGCGATGTAACCGGTATAGAGCGCGTCAAAATGCACCTGCTGGGACCGCCAGTGATCGGCGATGGCCGGCAGCTGGTCGCTGAGATCCCGGCTGACAAAGCCCGGAAACGCCGTGTGGGCGCTGAGCACCGCCGTAGGCACGATGGCGCACTCCACCCCCATGGCGGAGATCACCGGCAGCGCCACCGTCAGCGAGCACCGCCCCAGACAGGAGATGTCCTGTATGGACGCTATTCGTTTCATAGAGCCGCCTCCTGTTCATCATACCAAAAAGGGAGAGGCACATGAATATGTGTCTTTCCCTTTTTGGTGCGGGCGGCGGGACTCGAACCCGCACGCCTGTTGGCAATGGAACCTAAATCCATCGAGTCTACCAATTCCACCACGCCCGCATATCCACGCCGTATTGTAGCACACTTCACGTCGGCGTGCAAGGAATGTTTTGCCTTTCCCCTCCACCCTATGCTATACTGTCATCAACAGTACACGAAAGGACGGTGCCCCATGAACGAAAATGCCCTCGCCTTGGCGCGTCAGCACGCGCCCTGCTACATTTACTCCCGCGAGATCCTTACCGCACAGGCAGAGACTCTCCACAGGACCTTCCCCGGCTTTGATATTCTGTTCTCCGTGAAGGCCAACCCCTTCCCACCGGTAATACGGCACCTTGCGGCGCTTGGCATCGGTGCGGATGCGGCCAGTGCGGGTGAGGTCTGCCTGGCCGCGGAATGCGGGATCGCGCAGGAGGATATCTACTTCTCCGCAGCCGGCAAAAGCGATCGTGCACTGGCCGCCGCGTGGGATAACTGCCATCTGATCGCCGATTCTATCGGCGAGGTGCGGCGAATCGCCGCTATGGCCGCTGCCCGCGGCGAGACAAAGGCCATCGGCCTGCGCGTGAACCCCGCTTTTAGTATGGACGGCGGTGCGGGCGGGACATCCAAGTTCGGCATCGACGAGTCCGACCTCCCGGCACTGAAAACTCTGCTGCAAACGCTGCCGGCAGCCGTCTGCGGCCTCCATATTCACCTGCGCTCCCAGAACCTCTCCGCGGACACTCTCGCCCGCTACTACAAAAACTGCTTCGCGCTGGCCCTCCGCGTCCGCGATATTCTGGACTGTGCCATCGAGTATATCAACTTCGGCGGCGGAGTAGGCATCGTTTACGACCCGGCGTGCCAACCGCCGCTGAACATGAGCACCTTGAAGCAATGTACGCAGGCCGTGGCAGAGGAAAACGCCCGTACCCTCCGCGCACGGCTGCTGGTGGAGTCCGGGCGGTTTCTGACAGCACAGGCGGGAACGTACTATCTGCCTGTGGTAGACAAAAAGACGTCCCACGGCACCACCTATGTCATCGTAGAAAACTGTCTCAACGGCTTCCAGAAGCCCTCTCTTGCCGCCATGCTGCGTAACGCCGCCGGAGAAGGCCCCCTTGCGCCTCAGGAACCTCTGTTTACCGGCGAGACCGCCTTCCCCATCACCGCCCTGCCTGCGGAGGATACCGGCATCACCGAGACCGTAGACATCGCAGGAAACCTCTGCTGCGCCGCGGACGTGCTGGCTAAGAACTTCACCGGTCCGGCGCTGGCGGTGGGAGATCTTGTGGCCGTGGGGAACACCGGGGCCTACGCCAGAACGCTGTCGCCGCTGCTGTTTTCCTCCCACGACGTCCCTGCGGAATTCTTGATCTGAAAAACAGAGCAGCCCAACGGGCTGCCCTGTTTTCTTATTTCTCCCGTCTGATAGGCCGGATGTACTTGAAGTACTGTCCCGGCACAAAATAGAAATACGTCATCCGTCCCGGTGTAGCGGTATCCAGCACACAGCCGTTGGCGGCGTAGTCAAAGTCCCGCATAGCGGTCTCCACCTTGTTCTCCACCGTGCGGCACTCCTGCTCATAGTCGAAGGGGCCGTGCTCAAACACCATATACTCCCCCTCCGGCACATCCATCAGCTCCAGCGGCGCGGGTATGGGGCCGCTGTAATCGGCGGGCAGGCGGACGCCGTAGCTCTCGATGCGGGGGTAGTTCCAGGCGCATAATGGCGTCGTCCATCTCATTGACGACGGTCTGGATCAGCTGCTGCCATTCGTACATAGGCTTGCTCCCTTCTCTCGCTGTGAACAGAATACACCCTTTCCGCCCCAAATGTTTGATACGAGTTGCTGTTAAAACAGGGACGGCTCCCGCCGTCCCTGTCCGCTTATTCCACTTCAGCAGCCTCCGCCGGCTCCTCCTGCCCCTGCTTGGGCAGCTGCTCGGGCCACTTGGCCCAGGTCTGGCGGATATAGGGGATCATCTGATCCCGGGGCATATCCAGTGCCGCGGCCAGCTCGCCGTAGAGCTGGTCCTCAGCCCGCTTGAGATAGCGCTCATCCATCTGGCTGACCTTCTTACCATGGCGCAGGGCCCACGCCCGCTTGCGGCAGATACCGTGGATCATGGCGGCCAGCTCGGCGCAGTCACAGCGGAGCACCAGCTGGTGGTAGAAGTCCTTGGCAGCACGCATACCGCGCTCGGCGGGCTTCTGCTCCGGCAGGACTGGCAGCGCGGCGATCAGTTTCAGCGCACAGTCACGGCTGATGATGGGACGCATGAGGACAGCGGTGTCCACCGGAGTCATAACGGTGCCGCCGCGGTACAGGGGAGAGAGATGATAGTAGACCTTGTCGCCGCCGTCATAGGCCAGACCGGATGGCCCTATGGACTCCACCCGGCAGACGCCCTCGCCGCCGTATACCACCAGATCACCCGCTGCAAACATCACACACGCTCCTTATCCGCAACATACATACACATATATACACAAAAAGGCACATGGCACACGACCATGCGTTCCCCTTTTGCTCACCATTACCTGACATCAGTATAACATATTCTGACGAAAAATGTAAGCACAAATTTTACCGTGACTGTCGATTTTCCCGGAAAGTTGTGATACAATGCAGGAAAACTTTTGCGAGGTGCAGCCATGAAAAAACCTGTCATCCATCCCTCCGCCTTTGTGGCGGACAACGCCACCGTCCGGGGCAGCGTGACCCTGGGCGCTAACAGCAGCGTGTTCTTCGGCGCGGTGCTGCGGGGCGACCGGGCACCGATCACCATCGGTGCGGGCACGAATATCCAGGACAACTGTGTGGTGCACGTGGACTACGACCATCCGATGACGGTGGGCGAAAACGTAACGGTGGGCCACGGGGCCATTCTCCATGGGTGCACCGTGGGTGACAACACCCTCATCGGCATGGGCGCCATCGTGCTGAACGGCGCGAAAGTCGGCAGCAACTGCCTGATCGGCGCGGGGGCGCTGGTACCGCAGAACGTGGAGATACCGGACGGGTCTTTGGCCTTCGGCTCCCCCGCCAAGATCAAAGGCCAGCTGGACGAGGCCGCCATTGCCGAGCTGCGGCAGGCGGCGCTGGACTACCAGAAGGAGGCCATTGCATACAAGGCCGAGCAGGAACAATAAAAATATGCGCTCCGACCAAGAGCCGGTGCGCATGGCTGAAAAGCGGCCCCCGGCACAGCCGGGGGCCGCTGACCGTTTAGACAACGGCAAAGAACTTGATGATAAACAGCAGGGAAATAATGTAGGTCAGGACAGACACATCCTTGGCACGGCCGGAGAACACCTTGATCACGGTGTAGGAGATCATGGCAATACCGATTCCGTGGCCGATGGAGCCGGAGATGGGCATGGCCAGCAGCATCAGGAACACGGGCACTACCTGGTCCAGATCGTCAAAATCCACGTTCTTCAGGCCCTGGAGCATCAGG
>ULSA01011578.1_pt1 | contig 11631 bp, 10 predicted proteins | sample 1955951 | NCBI WGS metagenome assembly ULSA01 (sample SAMEA4835697, study PRJEB28245) | human gut metagenome | biome: gut microbiome; material: fecal sample | place: Denmark | collected 2008 | reverse complement strand
TTTGCTAATTTATGGTTGACTTTTCATAGCTGGTCTCCTTTCTACCACAGAAACGATTGTCTCTGAAGGATTAAATTGTTTACCTCGTTTACAAGATATAGAATACTGTCCTTATGTAAAAATCGCATTGTTTATCATGAAAAAATTATGTAAAGTTTAAGAAAAAAAAGAAAGACAGTTGAATACTTCTCAACTGTCTTTCTACTTCTTATTCTGCATTTGTCTTATGATATCTATTCCCTCCAGCACAAGAAAGGATAGAACTGCCGAAATGATAAATCCTAACCAACTTTTCATAGGCCGTCTCCTTCATATCTTATAATTTAATTATACAGGGAAGACTCATATTTTGTAAAGAAAAAACCTCTTTCAATTTTGAAAGAGGTTCTCCTATGTACGTTCAATTAAAAAAGATTAACTTTACCGATTGCCTTGTCGTTAATTACATAATAAACGGCATATTCTTCAGGCTTAACATAAAGATTAATTTCTTTAATTGCTGACTCCTTATGTCCTTCTGCCACATAAGCAGCTTTTACCTTATCGATAATATCTGCTTCTGTTACTTCATTGCCTGCGAACTGAACATACAAAGCAGTCTTAATTTCTGCCTTAGCTGCCTTAACAGGTGTTGCTTTCTTAGCTTCTTCCTTAACTTCTGCCTTAACTTCTGCCTTTACTTCTTCTGCCTTAGGAACCGTTGTTTCTGTCTTAATTTCTGTCTTAACCTCTGCTTTAACAGGAGCTTTAACTTCTGTCTTAGCCGGTGCCTTAGTTACGTTTTTACCAGTTTCCTTAATTTCTGTTTTCTTTGTTACCATTGATTTTCCCTCCTATTTATAGTAACTTTCTAGTCACACAAAGAATATAGACCAAAATATAAAAATATGCAAGTCTTTTTCACAAATTCTGTCAAATCAGGTTAAAATATCTGCATGCATTCCATATTCCATCCTCCATAACTGTGGTTGTGATATAGTCTGCTTCTTTTTTTGCTTCTTCTGTTCCATTGCCCATTACTATGGCATGTCCCACTGTTTTAAGCATTGAAATATCATTGTTGCTGTCACCAAAAGCATAAGTATCGTTTATATCTATTCCAAGCATTTCACACACTTTTAATATGCCGGTTCCTTTGCTGAATCCCTTTGGAACCATTTCAACAACGTGTTCATTATGGAGAATAAATTCAAAATACTTTCCGAATTCTTCCTCGCATTTATCTACATTGTTACCTGTAACTGCACAGGAAAGTTTTGAAATATCATATTCTTTCTGCCCCTTTATGGGAATAAGGCGGCTGCCCAGTTCTTTTTTTAATTTGTTGCCGTACAAATCACCGGCAAAATCCTCATCATCCATATACAGATATTCTCTTCCTTCAAGTATAGGCCTGAAACCATATTTTCTGACTCCGTCTATTGTATATCTTACAAATTCGTCATCCAGTTTTTTATAAAATACCTGTTTGTTATCATATTCTATCATTGTACCGCACCCTGATATTATTCCGTCAAAACCAAGTGCAAGGAGAACTTCATTCCTGATATATGCCCTGCTGCGCCCGCTGCATATAAAAGTCAGATGTCCGTTGTCATGTAATTTTTTCATTGCTTCCACTGTACTTTCACAGATTCTGTTATGAAAATCCCATATAGTTCCGTCTATATCAAAAAATAATGCTTTTTTTCCCATTCTAAACTGCCTCTTTCAAAATAATAAAAATGCCTGCACAAATCATCATTATATTTACCGCAAGATTATATCCTCTTGTACTTTTTATTTTCCTGAAATTATCAAAAATTTTAAATAATATTCCTATAATAACGCATATAATAAAAACTCCTGCAACTGTTCCCCCTAAAAGGACTGCATACCCACTGAATCCAAGTCCTGCTATGTCAAAATATACATACATAAAAAGTATAAGAAATATATTGGTAAATTCAGAAATACCTACCATTATTCCCGTCATAAAATTAACAAAGGAAGTTCCCGTATTATCTGTATCATAAGAGTTGTCTGATTTGATTATCCCGATTACATTGGTAACGATTAACAGTGCACTCATTATATATGTAAAAAAACTTCTTGCCTTTAACATGTATTTTCCCAAGAAAAATAAAACAATCATATCAATGATTGTCATAAAAGCAACTGCAAGCGACATTCCTATTCCGATTATCACACTTTGTCCAATTCCATTTTTTACACAGTTCTGCGATAACATCTCTGAATATGTGTCCCTTGGTATTCCTATTATTGTTCCGGTTATCATCCCGATTATAAATAATTCCATATTTTCCCTTAATTATTTAAGAAAAACCGGGGAAGCCCCGGTTTTTCTTGTTTTTGATTTATTTTCTGATACGGCTGTCATTACATGTAAAGTAGATTACCTGATATTCTTTAGATACTTCTTCAAGGAACTGTAATGCACCCTCTGTCTTATCCATATCAAGGTTGATGAATGGGTCATCAAAAATGATAAATGGCTTCTCTTCTTTGTACATTGCCGCTACAAGTGACATTCTCATACATATACCAATCATATCCTGATATCCGCTACTGAAGAAATGTACTTCTCTCTGCATTCCTTCTTCTTCAACCGTAAGATGTGTATTGGCATCAATATGATAACGATCTGCAGATTCATGTGTAAGAATATTATAGTACTTTGAAAATCCGGCCTTAATAGGTCCAATATATTTACCGATGATATTAGTTCTTGCAGTTTCAAGGAAATCTCTTGCCTTGCTGACAAGGTCGTATTTCTTGTTGTCTGCTTCATATTTTTCACTTAAATCTTTAAGGCTGTCTTCAGCATCATCAAATTCTTCTTTCTTAAGATATAAATCACTAACAACCTTAGTAATCTCATCCAGGAATTTATGTGTCTCATCTATCTGTTCTGCAATCTCAACGAGCTGTGTATGTAATGTTTCAAGAGATTCAAGTTTTTCAGGAAGCTGTGTATTCTTAATTACATTCATATCTTCAGCTGCTTCAAACTTCTTAACTTCTGCATCAGCATGTTCCCATTCCTGTAAACATATTCTGTACGCCTGAAGGTGGCTCTTCATATTAACAAGCTGTGTATAAAGATCGCTCTGCATCTTAATATTAAGTCTGTCAAAGAAATCCTGAATAACCTTAAGAACTTCGTCTCTTTCGGTCTCAAACTGTGCTAATGCCTGTTTCTTGGCAAACAGATATCTGTAAGTCTCTGAACCATACTGGAGATCATGAATAAGTTCAAGGTAATTATCTCCCTGTGAAGCTCCATAATACTTCGTAATAAACGCTTCAATCTTATTGCTTGATTCCTGAAGTTTCTCTATTGCATCATCATGTACAACTTCATCCTTCTTATCAACAAGTTCTTCATATTCCTTAAGCATATTCTTAAGTCCGAATATGTATTCTGTAACTCTCTCAGTATCAAAAGGCAGCTTATATTTGGTAAGGAATAACTGCATCTGTCCGTCAATTGCCTCAACGTAATCTTTATCCTTTTTGATTTCATCAAGAAGCTTATCAACTTCCGGATTAACATGTGAAGTATTGCTCTTTACATTTACAATACCAACTATTACTAAAATTACGCCTACAACAAATGCAAGAATACCACCGGCATTCATTGTTACTTTGGCACTTCCTGCTATTGACTTGCTGACCATTGGAAGAAGGAAAAGGATAAATCCTGCAAAGGCAAGTAACCCACCAATGAATATTGTAGGTGTTATCGATACTTTACTAGGTGCATTTCTTAATGCGTCAAGAGATGCTTCCTTGGCAGGAATTGCATTGGCTCTGGCATTTCTCTTATTCCATGTCTCAAGCCTTGAATCCAGTTCTACTTCCCTTGGAATATTTCCGCTGAATCTCGCTTCATATTCTTTGATCTTGGAATCATCCACAACCGGCTGCTGTGTCTTACTGTATTCCTGGGACATTCTGAAATAGTTAGCTGTCTCTTTAATTACGGCATCTACTTCCTCAGGAGCAGGTGGTGTATCTTTAAATTTAGAATCCCATGATTCAAGTTCATTCTGTTCCTCAGGTGTCAATGTATAATTGGCAACTGACTGGTTAAGTCCGGTAAGCTTTGAGCCAACCTCAATTATCTCATCAATTTCTGTCTCTTCAGGAATTGCACCCGGAAAATTCTTCTGTTCTTTATCAAGCGCTTCTCTTCGTATCTGTGCTTCATGAACAAGACCCTGGTATTTTTCCTGCTTGGTCTTGATCTCCATTAAGTGGCTCGTGGTCTCCTGTGATTCCTGCAATTCTTTCTGACGGTCTTTAAGATTTTCAAAGTACTCTTCCTTTTCCTTCATTGTCTTAACATTGTCACTGATTGCTTCATCAATCTCTTTCTTATGTATAAGTGTATTCCTGAGTTCTGCAATGCTGTTGGAAAGGACATTAAGAGAACCATTCTTCTTATCAGGACTTAATTTATTTATTACGTCGATCATTGCCTGATTAGCCGAATCATAATTATTAATATCGTTAGTATTTTCAACAAGGTTACCTAACTTTGCATTAATACTGTCTGTTGAGCTTGTTGCACAATCACTCTGGGATATAAATACAGTTCTGTCAAAAGATTCCCTGTCTATCTTAAAGAGTGCTTCTCCTACATTAGGAAGGAATGATGTATCTTCAAGATTAGTTCTTAAATTCCTTACACAGAACTTATCATCTTTTTCCCTGCTTCCGAAAATTCTTTCAATCTCGTAGGTCTCTCCATTGGATTCAAATACAAGCTTGCCTCCGTAAACACCGCCCTGCCAAGGTCTGAATCTTCTTCTTTCGTTCTCGAATTCGCTACGTGTACGTTCATTTTCAAAACCATACAGCATAATCTTGATGAATGCTGCCAGTGTTGATTTACCCCAGCCGTTACGCTCACAGAATGCGTTGCATCCATCCTTGAATTCATATATTCCTTTTCTAATTTTACCAAAGTTCTGAATTTCACAACGAATAAGTTTCATATGACTATATCTCCTCTCCTGTAAGTGCCTGAATACCATAACGGATAATCTTTGGCTTATCTTCCTCAGCAATATCCGGAGCTTTTAAGACATTTCTTACAAATTCGCCTTTAAGAGTCTCGTCAAACATAAATTCTTCATAATTAATTAATGTCTTCGTCTTATCTTCTACCTTGAACACATAGAAAGAATGTGCAAAATTCTTCTCAATTAAGTCTACGTTAATCTCCGTTTTAAGAGAAACCTCTCCCTTAATCACAATACGCACAAGGCTCTTGCCGCTAATCTTCATATCATCAAGTGCCTTTGTAATTTTCTGGATTACATCACTTGTGGTATAACATCCTGTAGCATCTATATCTACTGAATATATATTTCTCTCAGCTATATCAATTAATTTCCGACGGGATGTCATCTTCTTCTCATCCACATCAATGAGGACAAAACCATGTTCACCACATTCATCAAAGCCTCTGCCTTCAAGACATCCTGAATAACAATACACACCTCTGCTGTCAAGCTGTTCCTCACTGTATGAGTGGTAATGTCCGAGTGCAAGGTAATCAATTGACTTATTCTTAAGCTTATCAAGTCCGATACTCTCATAATCATCAACTGCTTTAGTCGGCATAGCCTTTCCGTGTAATACAACGATATTATACTTGTTAATATCAAGTGATAATGAATCATATACATCCTTATGATTCTTCTCCGAAAGTTCAACACCGCTTATAACTACTTTATCGGAACCCGCAACATTGTATCCGGTCCATTTTCTGTCGAATAATTTAAGATTAGCCGGAATCTCCTGCAAGTTAATAAGGAAATTATCAATGTCGTGATTTCCCTGAAGATAATAAAATTCTATCTTGGGATTATTCACAATCAGATCCCTTACATAATTTCTGGTTGTAACCGATATCATACTCGTGTCAAAAAGGTCTCCGGCAATGATAATTGCTGCCACATCATTCTTAGCAGCATATGTAACCATCTGTCCGAAAGTATTGAGTATCTCATTTCTGCGTTCTTTCGCCTGTTCCTTGGAAAGATGTCTTAACATCCTGGAATCCAAATGAACATCTGCACAATGTATTATCTTCATATTTTCTTCTCCTTAAAATATGTTTTCTTAAACTAAAACGTTTACAAATACTTACAGGTATAATAACACACTCTAAAAAAATTCTCAACGTTTTTAATTACTTAATTGCAATTTATCTTGTATGATGTTATATTACACTCTATACAATATAGAAAGAAGGAAATAATAATGAAATTAAAAAAATTAATAGCAGTTGGTCTTTCTGCTGTACTTGCTCTCTCAGTATTTACAGCATGTGGAAAGTCCGGAAATTCATCAGCTAAAAAAACAGCCAAGGTTATAGATATTAACCTTACGGAAGAAGAATATGCTTTTGGTGTTGATAAGGACCAGCCGGAACTTCTTGACCAGGTTAATGCTTTCATTAAGGAAATTAAGGAAAACGGCGAACTGGACAAGATCTGCAACAAATACTTCGGTGATGGAGAACCTGTAGCGGTTAAGTCTGCTGTTTTGGATGAAAGCAAGGACCAGCTTGTTGTAGCCACTAACGCAGCATTTGAACCTTTCGAATATACAAAGGGTGACAGCTATGCAGGAATTGATATGGAAATTGCAAAGGCTCTTGCAGATAAGTTAGGCAAAGAGCTTGTTATCCAGAATATGAGCTTTGATGCCGTATGTTTATCTGTAGGCCAGCACAAATGTGACCTTGCAATCGCAGGCCTTACAATCAAAGAGGACCGTAAAGAATATGTAGCATTCTCTGATCCATATTATCAGGCATCACAGAGACTTGTTGTTGCATCTGACAATACTGAATTTGATAACTGTAAAACAGTAGAAGACGTAGAAGCAATCCTTAATACAAAAGATTCTTCCTCATCAGTAGGTTTCCAGAACGGAACTACAGGCCAGTTCTACTGTGAAGGTGATGAAAGCTTCGGATTTGCCGGTTTCAAAATGAAGAACACAGGATATGCTAATGGTTCTTTAGCAGTACAGGATCTTATCAACGGCGGATTAAAGTATGTAATCATTGATGCTGCTCCTGCCCAGTTCATTACTGAATCAATCAACAAAATGCAGTAATTACTGTTCGCTGGAAAGGTGGTTTCATGGGTAATTTTTCACTCAAGTTTGATAAATTCTGGGAAACCTTCATAAAATACAACGGATACGTTAAGGTTCTTGAAGGTTTGAAAAATACGCTTACAATTGCTGTGCTGGGTCTTATAATCGGCATTGTGATAGGAACGCTTATTGCTACGGCAAGAGTTATTCCCCAATACAAAGTTTTACCAAGAATACTTAATAAAATATGTTCTTTTTATGTAGCGCTTTTCAGAGGCACTCCTATTGTGGTACAGCTTCTTGTATTTTATTATGTCCTGCTTCCTCTGATGGGAAGCCGTATGACAGGTATCCAGGTTGCCGTTATGGTATTCGGTCTTAACAGTGCCGCATACATTTCGGAAATTATGCGTGGCGGCATTATGTCGGTAGACAGCGGACAGATGGAGGCCGGACGTGCTGTTGGCCTTAGCTTTGGAACAACAATGTTAAAAATTGTTATTCCCCAGGCAGTAAAAAATATTTTACCTACAATGGGTAATGAGCTGATTGCCTTAATAAAAGATACTTCGGTAGTAAGCTTCGTAGGTGCGACAGACCTCTATGTTGCTTTCAGCTTTATCGGAAGCAGTAACTATGAATTTATGGTTCCTTATCTTGTTATGGCATTGATTTATATCGTACTGGTTCTTATTATCAGTTTTGCAATCAAACTTATGGAAAGGAGCCTGAGACGAAGTGATAGACGTAATTAATCTTGAAAAAAGTTTTGGTAATAATAAAGTCCTTAAAGGCATTAATATCACAATAGAAAAAGGTGACATTATGGTTGTCATCGGTCCTTCCGGTTCCGGTAAAAGTACATTCTTAAGATGTCTTAACTGTATGGAGGACCCAACCGGCGGTCAGATTATTTTTAACGGTGTTGATATTGCGGATCCTAAAGTTAATATCAATATTCACAGGCGCCACATGGGAATGGTATTCCAGCATTTCAATCTTTTTAATAATAAGACAGTCATCAAAAACATTATGTTAGCTCCTGTCTATGTTAAAAAGCAGCAATTAAGAAAAGACAAACGCCACAATGCTATTACAAAATTTACCAATCTTTTCAGAAGCAAGGATTCCAAAAAAGAACTTATTAAAATCACAACAACCAATTCAAGGATTGTTGAAGAATGTAAGCAGGAAGCCATTGAATTATTAAAAAAGATCGGGCTTGAAGACAAAGCGGATGTATATCCTTCAACACTGTCGGGCGGTCAGAAGCAACGTGTTGCGATTGTCCGTTCAATGGCAATGAAACCTGATGTAATCCTTTTTGACGAGCCTACAAGTGCACTTGATCCCGAAATGGTAGGAGAAGTTCTTGATCTTATGAAACAGCTTGCCAGAGACGGCATGACAATGATTGTTGTAACACACGAAATGGGTTTTGCAAGAGAAGTCGCCAATAAAGTAATTTTTATAGATAACGGACAGATTCTTGAAAATTCTTCTCCTGAAGAATTTTTCACCAATCCTAAGAATCCAAGGCTCAAAGAATTTCTTGCAAAGGTTTTATAATTTTTTTAAAAACCGGTCAGATGATGACCGGTTTTTTTTGCTTTTTTTATACTGATTTGATATAATTACATCAATTGAATGTATCGGGAGGACTCTTACATGAGCAGTGTTGATTTTTCAACATATCAGGACAAATATAACCTTGGCAAAGGTGATTTCAGAAATTTCAGCGAGGGTATTGAAAAAGAATGGTTGATTTCAAATGGCATCGGAGGATACGCAAACGCTACTGTCATAGGCTCTAACTCCAGAAGTTTCAGCAGTCTTTTGAATGTATCCCTTAATCATCCGGCTGACAGATATACTCTCTTAGCCAATATAAGTGAACGTATTTCAGATGATACAGGCATCACAAACCTTGCTACTTACCACAGTATCAGTGAAACTTATGAGGGATTCAGGTATCTTTCCCACTTTAGTTTTGGTTCTTATCCGGAATATACCTATCAGATTGGTGATATGATTATCCGTAAATCCATAGGTATGGTATACGGGAAAAATACTTCTGTAATATGTTATTCCGTCAAAAACGGCAGCAGCCGCAGAAAACTGTATATTACACCATATTTTACATGTAAGACATTGGGTGAGGTTACTGACCCTAAGGCACTCGGTTTACATTCCGATGAAAAATCCGGTACAATTACCATCACAAGTGATGTAATGAATATGAAGTATTTTTTCAGGGCATCTGACGGAGAATTTATAGATCGTTCTACCTACCCTACAAGCATGGCAGAACCTACACACATATATCTTTCAGGTGTATTATATGACCTTGATGTAAGAAACGGCCTTAATGCTTGTGACGGTTTCTATACGCCTTACGATATATGTATAGACATTAACGCCGGAGAGGACAAATTCTTCTATTTTGTATGTAGTACGGAAGATGTATCCTGCAATGGTTTTGATATTCTTAAATCAATGGATGCAAGAAAAAAAGAATTATATGACCTGGTTCCTAAAAAAGATGGTCTTTTAAAGCGTCTGGCATACAGTGCCGATAATTTTATTGTTGAAAGGGAATCCACAAAATGTAAAACCGTTCTCGCCGGATATCCATGGTTCATGGACTGGGGACGTGATACAATGATTGCTTTTACGGGACTTGTACTTTGTACCCACAGATTTGAAGATGCCAGAAGCATTTTAAAATCCTTTGCATTATATGTTAAAAACGGACTTCTTCCTAATGTTTTTCCTAATACGGATGCTGACGTCCCTTATTACAATACAATGGACGCTTCGATGTGGTATTTTAATGCCGTATACAAGTATCTTAAGTACGACACCGGTGCCGACGCCCGCCGGTTCATTATGGAAGAAATATATCCGGCTCTTGTAGAGATTATTGACAATTACAAAAAAGGAACTGATTTTTCTATATGTATGGACGAAGACTGCCTCATAAGCGGAGGAAGTGATTTAGACCAGATTACATGGATGGATGTCCGTGTAGGTGATCTTGTTGTTACGCCAAGGCACGGCAAGCCTGTAGAAATCAATGCTTTATGGTACAATGCCTTAAAGGTTATGGAGGAATTAAGTCCCGGTGACAAGAAAACAGAATATCATGAGCTGGCTTCCAAAGTTAAAGATAGCTTTATAAGCAAATTCTGGAACAGCAATGAGAATTGTCTCTTTGACGTTATAGGTAAAAAAGCTGACGGCAGCGATGACCCTGATTCTTCAATCCGTCCTAACCAGCTTGTTGCCGTAATACTTCCCTATACGATGCTTTCAGCGGATATGGAAAAGACCATAGTTGATAAAGTATATAAAGAATTATACACTCCTTTGGGCATAAGGACTCTTCCTTGCCATGACGAACGCTATAAATCACAATACATCGGCAGACTTATAGACAGGGACAAAGCATATCATATGGGAACTTCATGGGGATATATAACAGGATTTTTCATATCTGCTTATGTTAAGACACATGGCAATACCCAGTCTGCGAAAGAAGATGCAGCTCTTTTGCTTGAACCGATGATAGATCATCTGAACGATGGCTGTTTAGGCGGCGTAGCAGAAATATTTGACGGAAGTTTTCCTTGCACTTCAAGAGGCTGTTTCTCACAGGCATGGAGTGTTGCAGAACTTATACGTTGTTACTATGAAAATATTATTTAATTAAGGAGATTATATGAAAAAAAGAATTTTACTTACAATCCCATTTATCCTGTCCGCCCTGCTTATAGGCTGCGGCAAACCGGATAAAAATGATTCCTCTGTAGCCGACACTTCCGATTATATCCTTACGGATACCTCAGAAAGGGCAGACAGCAACGGTAAATTAAAAAGAACGTATACTTTCGTCAATAGTGAAAAAGAAATCAGCTTTACCTATAATGTATTGAAAAATTTTTCCATGGAGAACTTTTATTACGGTACAAGCCTGATAACAAATGATTCTTACGGTTATGACCGCTATATGGTTGTGGATTCAGAAGGCAATGAAATAATAAAATACGATTCTTATGACTATATGAAAAGACTTGAGACCCTTCCATATTTCATAGTAACCACTGATAAAGAATCAGGAGAGCTTGTTGGTCTTATTTCCGAAACCGGCTCAGCAGTTGTGCCTGAGAAGTATAAAGATATTTCGCTTTACCCTTCAGATGACAAAATCATCTATCTGTGTGATAAGGGTGAGGATGTATATGATATCAGGTCTGAGAATGGCGATGTAATTACAGAAGACATAACTATAACCAATATTTCGGACTGCGGTTATGTAGAATCTCCTTTTTCAAGCGGCGGCTATGGAATATTATGTATCAATACCGGTACGGGTTACCGCTATATAAGTGAAAAGAATGGTTCTACAGTAATTGAACACGCCGATTATTACGATGAAAATATTTTTGATTACTATATAACTTCTGCATCACAAGGTGATGTACAGCTTGGTTTTTTCAATAATGACGG
>ULSA01018914.1_pt1 | contig 11709 bp, 8 predicted proteins | sample 1955951 | NCBI WGS metagenome assembly ULSA01 (sample SAMEA4835697, study PRJEB28245) | human gut metagenome | biome: gut microbiome; material: fecal sample | place: Denmark | collected 2008 | reverse complement strand
GGCTGCCGATTTCTACGGAAACCCTTCACGAGAACTGACATTGGTCGGCATAACAGGAACAAACGGAAAGACGACAACAGTAACCCTGCTCTACAACCTATTCAGAGGCCTCGGTTACAAGTGCGGCCTCCTTTCTACCATAGCAAATTATGTCGGCGACAAATGTCTGGAGACGGCCAACACTACTGCCGATCCGCTCACTATCAATGAACTGATGCGACAGATGGTAGAGGAAGGCTGCAAGTTCTGTTTCATGGAAGTCAGTTCCATCGGAATGGAACAGGAAAGAGTAGCGGGACTGAAGTTCAAGGCCGGCATCTTCTCCAACCTCACTCACGACCATCTGGACTACCATAAGACATTTGCGGAATATCTGAGATGCAAGAAACTGTTCTTCGACACACTTCCGTCAGACGCATTCGCCATCACCAACATTGATGACAAGAACGGCATGGTCATGGTGCAGAACACCAAGGCAAAGGTCGTCACGTATTCATGCAGAAGCCTTGCAGACCACACATGCAGAATCATCGAAGAAAGTTTCGACGGAATGCAGCTCCGCATCGACGGAAAAGAAATCTGGACCAGGCTCATCGGTCAGCACAATGCATACAATCTTCTGGCGATCTACACAACTGCCGTAATCGTGGGCGCAGATCCTGAAGAGGCATTGATCCAGCTCAGCAGACTGGAGTCCGCGAAAGGCAGGCTCGAGACCATGCGCGGCCCGAGGAAACTGTCGGTTATCATTGACTATGCCCATACTCCTGATGCTCTGGAGAATGTGCTCAAGACTCTACGCGACATCGGCCCGAAACAGCACATCATCTGCCTGTTCGGCTGCGGAGGCGACAGGGACAAGACCAAGAGGCCTGAGATGGCAGCGGTTTCCGAGAAATATGCCGACAGGATTTTCGTAACATCGGACAACAGCCGTACAGAAAAGACCGAGGACATCCTCGAAGACATCCGCAAAGGATTCAGCAACAAGGGATTGGCAAAAGCATTATTTATTTCCGACAGAAAGGAGGCCATAAGGACAGCCATTACTCTGGCACCTGAAGGCTCAGTCATCCTGCTGGCAGGAAAAGGACACGAAACATATCAGATTATAGGTACGGAACACAGACATTTCGACGAAAGGGAAATCGTCAATGAAGTGTTCAAATCAATGGAGGACGCGAAATGATATATCATTTGTTCCAACTGCTGAAAGATTATGACATTCCCGGACAGGGTCTTATGAGCTACCTGTCGTTCAGGGCGATGCTGGCCAGTGTCACTGCCATGCTCATATCATTCTTCGCAGGACGCAGAATCATAAGATGGCTGCAGAAGAAACAGATCGGCGAGACCATCAGGGACCTCGGACTGGAGGGACAGATGCAGAAGAAGGGCACCCCGACAATGGGCGGTGTCATCATCATTCTGGCGATAACAGTGCCGGTCCTGCTTTTCTGTGACCTCACCAACATCTATACCCAGCTTCTGCTGTTCACAACTCTCTGGTGTGGAGGAATCGGCTTCGCAGACGACTACATCAAGGTCTTCAAGCACAACAAGGAGGGCATGAGCGAAAGGGGCAAGCTGATACTCCAGATTCTTCTCGGCTTCATAGTCGGCCTGACGGTGTGCTTCAACAACGACATCGTCGTAAGGGAGAAGGTCAATGTTGCCGAGGCGTCCAACGGAACGACTTATCTGCCGCAGGGCAGTTCAGATCTGGATGTGGACAGCGAAACCATCGTAAGCTCCAGCGGATGGAAGATGGAGAATATCGTCAAGAGCACCAAGACCACTATCCCTTTCGTAAAGAACCATGAGTTCGACTACAAATGGCTTTCGCCTTTCCAGGGAGCCTGGGGATGGTACTGCAAGTGGGCCATCTACGTTCTGATGATTGTTATCGTAATCACTGCTTGTTCGAACGGCACCAATCTCACTGACGGAATGGACGGCCTGGCCGCGGGAAGCTCCGCCATAGTCGGAATCGTAATCGGTATCATCGCATGGCTGAGTGGCAACCTCATCAATTCGAATTACCTGAATATCATGTATATACCGGGGTCCGGAGAAGTGGCGGTATTCATGTCCATATTCGTGGGAGCGCTGTTCGGTTTCCTGTGGTACAATTCCTATCCGGCTCAGGTTTTCATGGGTGACACAGGCAGCCTTGCCATCGGCGGCATCATCGGAGTGAGTGCCATTCTTATCAGAAAGGAGCTTCTTCTGCCGATGCTCTGCGGAATTTTCTTTGTGGAAAGTCTGTCAGTGCTCATCCAGAGGTTCTATTTCAAATATACAAGGAAGCGCTACGGAACGGGGCAGAGGATTTTCAGGATGGCTCCGCTTCACCACCACTATCAGAAGATAGACATTCCGGCCAAGATCCAGTGGCCGTCGCATCCTATCCCGGAGGCGAAGATCGTCACCAGGTTCTGGCTCATAGAAATCATCCTCGCAGTCGCCACCCTAGCACTCCTCAAGGTCAGATAGGGCAAACACCCCCGAAGCAGGTGAAAGAATTTGAGAATATACTAATTATATACGAAGATGGAAAACAATCAGCGAATCGTGGTTTTAGGCGGAGGCGAAAGCGGTGCAGGTGCCGCAGTCCTCGCCAAAGTTAAAGGATTCGACGTATTCCTTTCAGACAGAGGAAAAATAGCCGCCGAACACGCAGAACTTCTGAAGAAATGGGACATTCCCTTCGAGGAAGGCCATCACACAGAAGAATTGATATTGAATGCCGATGAAATCATAAAGAGTCCCGGCATTCCGGACACAGCCCCGATGATCCGGAAAATCATAGAAAAAGGCATACACATCATTTCCGAGATCGAATTCGCAGGACGATATGACACCGCGAAGAAAATCTGCATAACAGGAAGCAACGGCAAGACCACCACAACATCATTGATCTACCACCTGATGCAGGAGGCAGGTCTCAATGTCGGGCTCGGCGGCAACATCGGAAAGAGTTACGCATATCAGGTCGCAACCGAACACTTCGACTACTACGTCCTGGAAATCAGCAGCTTCCAGCTCGACAACTGCTACGATTTCAGACCGGACATCGCCATCATCACCAACATAACCCCTGACCATCTGGACAGATACGGCTATGACATGGAAAACTACGTGAAGGCAAAGTTCCGCATCACACGCAACCTCAGACCTGAAGACTGCTTCATCTTCGACTCAGACGACGAGATAACCATAAACCATCTCGACAAGATAGTCATCAAGGCCAAGAAGCTGCCTTTCACACAGAAGGACAAAGTGGAAGAAGGCGCATGGCTGGACAACGACAAAATCGTAGTCAAATACGACAACGACGAATGCGACATCTTTCTGAAAGACCTCTCGCTCGGCGGAAAGCACAACATCTACAACTCGATGGCGGCAGCCCTCGCAGCCAAGGCCAGCGGCATTGACAATAAAGTAATCCGCGAGTCCCTGCAGTCGTTCGCCCCTATCGAGCACAGGCTCGAACCGGTGCTGAGCGTAAAGGGAGTGCTTTACATCAATGACTCCAAGGCGACCAACGTAGATGCGGCATGGTACGCGCTTGAATGTCAGACAAGGCCGGTCGTATGGATAGTCGGAGGAACTGACAAAGGCAACGACTATGATGTCCTCAAGCAACTTGTAAAGGACAAGGTAAAGGCCATCGTCTGCATGGGCGTGGACAACCACAAATTCCATGAGGCCTTCGAGGAAATCGTCGGCAAAGACAAGATAACGGACACCCTCTCGGCAGAAGAAGCTGTAAAGGCGGCCGCAGGATTTGCAGAAGACGGAGATGTAGTACTTCTCAGCCCTTGCTGCGCAAGCTTCGACCTCTTCACATGCTACGAGGACAGAGGCGAAAAATTCAAGGATGCCGTAAGACACCTATAGTAAGATATCCGTAACTTCAGGACAACGGGACAACGATAAAAGACAAACGGAATGAGTCAGAAAAACAACAGGACAGGATTCTGGAACATGCTGGACAACCTGGAGGGAGACAAGGTCATCTGGACCATCGTCTTTCTCCTGATGATGATATCCATCCTGGCGATATCGTCATCCACATCATTGATGGCAATCGCCAAAGGTACTTCCAGGCTCACTTACATAAGCGGGCAGGTAGGACTGTGCATCATAGGAATGGGAGTCATCATAGGATGCTATTATATAGGCAAGATCGGCATATTCTGGATATTCTCCCGGTACGGATTTCTGTTGTCATTCCTCATGACGGCTTTCGTGGCCTGTCACATAACTTTCATCCCAGGCATAAAGGCAAGTACGATAAACCACACCTGGAGGTGCATAAGTGTATTCGGACTTCAGCTGCACGTCTTCGAGTTCGCCAAGATATTCATGGTCATGTATATTTCCTGGGCCATGGAAGCCATCCGGACCGGTCAGACGACCATGGCGGACGAACTTGGCAAACTTAAGCATCTGGAATACCTGAAGACAAAGAACGGAAAATATCTGTTCTACGTAATCCTCCCGATCATTATAATATCGGCATTGATCCTTCCCGGCAGTAACACCAGCGCGATTTTCACCGGAGGCATCCTGTTCATCACCGCCCTCATCGGAGGTCTTCCGATGAAGCATGTCCTGGCACTCGGAACCGCCTGCATCATAGGATTCGCCGTCATATTCGGATTATACAAGGCAACAGGCTGGCCGGAGCGTATGGCCACATTCGAGAGCCGTCTACAAGACAAGAACTGGCTGGAACAGCTTGGACAACTAAAGCCAGGAACACTGGAGTTCCAGAAGATCCTGGACGAGAGCAAGCAGCCCATCAGCGCCAAAATCGCGGTAAGTGAAGGCGGATGGCTCGGAAAAGGCCCCGGACAGAGCACCCAGCGGTATGTCACGGCGGTCATGTACGAGGACTACATGTTCAGCTTCATCGTAGAAGAATACGGAATCGCGGGAGCCATCGTGATCCTCCTGATATACGGCAGCCTTCTTTCGAGAGGCTCCACAATAGTCCGGAACTGCGACAACCGCTACGCCCGCACGATGATAGCCGGCCTCGTGATATTGATCTCACTGCAGGCAATGCTGCATATTTGTGTCAATGTCGATATCGGGCCTCTGACGGGACAGACCCTGCCGATGATAAGCCACGGCAAAAGTTCTTTCATCGCTTTCTGTCTGGCTTTCGGCGTCATCCTGTCCATCAGCAAGATGGCCAAGAAGAAGATGGACCGACAGGCGGCAGCGGCAGAACCGATATTCGTATCAGGAAAAGAGACGGAAACAAACAACTCTGAAAAACAAGAAAATGATGAGCAATAAGGCATTGAGAATAATCATCAGCGGCGGAGGCACAGGGGGGCATATCTTCCCGGCCATATCCATCGCCAAGAAAATGAAAGAGCTCAATCCGGACAGCGAGATACTGTTCGTGGGAGCTGAAGGCAAAATGGAAATGGAGAAGGTTCCGGCAGCAGGATTCAAAATCATCGGCCTGCCGATAGTCGGTCTTCAGAGGCAGCTTAATCTGCACAATATCATCAATGACTTGAAGGCTCCTTTCAAGGTGCTCTACAGCATCAGGAAAGCCGGAAAAATCATACGCGAATTCAAGCCCGACATCGCAATCGGCGTAGGAGGATATGCAAGCGCTCCCCTCCTCTGGGCCGCTGAGAGACAGGGCATCCCGACATTGATCCAGGAGCAGAACGGATTTGCGGGATTGACCAACAAGATTCTCGGCAAGAAGGCAGGACGCATCTGTGTCGCCTACGAAGGGATGGACAAATTCTTCCCTGCCGACAAGATTGTCCTGACCGGCAACCCGATACGCAAGGAAATCGTCCCTGCCACAGCCGAAATGAAGGAAGAAGGACTGAAATATTATGGGCTCAATGCCGGAAAGCGTCACATTCTCATAACAGGAGGAAGTCTCGGAAGCGGTACCCTGAACAAAGCCGTAAAGAAATGGATTGAAGACGGCTGCCCGGGCGGAAACGACATCGAGATTCTCTGGCAGTGCGGAAAATATTACAAGGCCGGCGTGGATGAGTTCATGAAGAACGCCAATGCACTCGGCAAAGGCGGAGAAACATTGAAATTCATCCATCACAGCGACTTCATCGGCCGCATGGATCTGGCCTACGCGGTGGCAGACATTGTCATTGGCAGGTCCGGCGCCAGCACGGTATCAGAATTGTGCGCAGCACACAAGGCGGCAATCTTCGTTCCGTCGCCTAACGTTGCCGAGGACCACCAGACCCACAACGCGATGGCTCTCGTGCGCAAAGGAGCCGCAGTGCTGGTAAAGGATGCGGACGCGCCGGAAAAGCTTATGGCTGAAGCCGTTGCGCTTGCAGCTGATGAAAGCAAGCTTAAGTCAATGCAGCTGAACATCGCCAGACTGGCAAGGACAGACGCTGCAGATGTGATAGCAAAAGAAGCATACGAACTAGTTGAAAACAAATAATGTCATGGCAAATTATAAAAACATATATTTCATAGGTATCGGCGGAATCGGCATGAGTGCCATCGCAAGATACTACAATTTCAAAGGTTTGTCAGTATCAGGCTACGACAAGACTCCTTCAGAGCTTACACATAAACTGGAAGAGGAAGGTATCAAGATCCATTATACGGACGATATCTCCTTCATCCCGACTGACATTGAAAATACTCTGGTCATCTATACGCCGGCAATTCCTCATGACATGGGAGAGCTCGTTTATGTGCAGGAGCACGGATACAAGGTATTGAAAAGATCCAGGGTCTTGGGCGAAATCACAGATGGACAGCATTGTCTGGCCGTTTCAGGGACACACGGAAAGACCAGCACAAGTACATTGACAGCGCACATCTTTACTGAAAGCGGGGTCGGCTGCTCGGCATTTCTCGGTGGTATTTCGAAAAATTACGATACCAACCTGCTCACCAGCCACACACCTGTAGTTGTTGCCGAAGCGGATGAATTCGACAGGTCATTCCTCCAGCTTCATCCGGAGATTGCGGTGATTACAGCCATGGATGCAGACCATCTGGACATTTACGGTGATCTGGAGCATGTCCATGAGGCGTTCAAGGAGTTCGCGTCACAGGTTTCGGGGACAGTCATCGCGAAACTCGGACTGGACATAACAGAAGCAGACACCAAGGCCAAAATCCTGAGGTATCATTTCAATGACAGCAGGGCAGATTTCTACGCGAGAAATCTGCAGCCGGACAAACTCGGATATTTCTCTTTTGACCTCGTCTATCCGGGCGGAGTGATCGAGAATGTAAAATGCGGTACACCTGGCTGGGTCAATGTCGAGAACAGTGTCGCTGCCTGTGCCGTCTGTCTGACCTATGGACTCGAGCCTGAGGCTATCCGCCACGCAATAGGGACATTCCAGGGCGTCAAGAGAAGACTTGACATGCATCTGAATACTGAGAAGCTGTCTTACATTGACGATTATGCACATCATCCGAAGGAGCTTGCGACAGCCATCAGTTCGATGAGGGATATTTTCCCGGGCAGGAAGCTGACCGCGGTTTTCCAGCCGCACCTTTATACCAGAACCAGGGATTTCGCAGCTGATTTCGCCGCTTCGCTGAGCAAGGTGGACAAGCTGATTCTTCTGGACATCTATCCAGCACGAGAGGAGCCTATCCCGGGTGTGACTTCTGAAATCATCTTTGACAAGGTCACTGCTCCGGAGAAGGTGTTGCTGAAGAAGGAGGAACTTATGGATTACCTTCAGAATGAGCCGCTTGACGTGCTCATCACTTTCGGTGCGGGCAACATTGACAGATTCATTGAGCCTATCACGGAGATGCTCCGGGAAAGAGCCGGAACTTCGAATTCGTAAATTGACATTGAACGTATGAACCTCGGAAAGACATTGAAATACGCTGTCGCGGGACTGATAACGGCCGGGATCCTGGCCGTGCTTTTCCTTTGCGGCCAGAAAGCGTCTGCCGCGGCGAAAGAGCGCACATGCTCCGGAGTCGAGGTGGAGTTTTTCGGCAATGACGGTGCGCATTTCATTACCGAAAAAGACGTGAAATCCTACATTCTGAAGGGTTACAAGAACGTCTCGGGGATGCGCATTGAGGAGATTGACCTGAAGGAAATCGAGAATGTTCTGGACAAGAAAAGCGCAATTCTGAAAAGCGAGGCTTACACGACCAAGGACGGTGTGCTCCACATTATGATTTCCCAGAGGGAGCCGGTTGTGAGGCTGGTATGCGGAAGCAACGGATGGTACGCCGACGATACCGGATATATCTTTCCTCTCCAGAAGAACTATACGTCCAGAGTTCCGATAGTGGACGGGGAAATTCCGCTCAGGATAAAGGCCGATTTCATGGGAATTCCTTCTACGGCTGCGGAGAGACAGTGGCTGGACGGGATTCTGGGGCTTGTGGAGTTTCTCGGAAAAAACAGGAAATGGGATGATTCGATAGCCCAGATTCATGTTCAGGATAAAGGGAGGCTTACTCTGGTTCCGCGCAAGGGCAAGGAGAGGTTCGACCTCGGCCGTCCCGAGAATTTCGAGAAGAAGTTCGCAAGAATCGAGAAATACTATAAATTTATAGCTCCTGCGAAGGAGGGGAAGACATATAGGTATGTCAATGTCTCCATTGATGGACAGATTTATTGCAGATAAGAAACATTGAATAATTTTAAGATAAAATGGCTACAGATAATAGTTTAGGCGAAAAAATGATCGCGGCTGTTGACCTGGGGTCCAGTAAAATAGCCCTCGCCGTGGCCCGTGTCGAGGGTAACAACACTCAGATTATCTATTATAAGGCGGTTCCGTCCAGCGGCATCATAAACAGTGCCGTGGTGAATCCGCGTCAGGCGAAGAAGATTCTCGGGGATCTGATCATGTCTGCTGAGGAGGAACTCAACCTGAAGATTACCAGGGCTGTCGTTGGTCTGCCGCGTTGCGACGTGCATCAGGTCGATGCTACAGGAACTTTGAAAAGAGAGATGCCGGATGACTGCATCACTACCGAGGAGGTGGATGCCATCAAGTCGATGGCCCAGTCCCAGATTTCGGAAAGCGTGAATCCAAGCAAGGAGAAGATGTACAGCGTGATTGCCCAGTCTTTCTCTACCGAGGACTACATCCAGCTTATAGAGAATGACATTGTCGGCATGACAGGTGAGGAACTTTCCGGCCATTTCAAGGTTTTCCTCGGGAAGAAGGCACCTATCGTGAATCTGACCAAGATTTTCAATGACTTGGGTATTGCTATCGCTCGTACTTACTTCTCTCCTCTTGCGACGGCAAAAGCTGTCCTTACTGAGGAGGAGACCAGCAACGGTGTCGCTCTCATTGACCTTGGCGCCGGAGCCACTTCCATCAGCATTTTCGAGAAGAAGGTGCTCGTGGATTATACGGCAATTCCTTTCGGAGGCAATACGATTACCGGGGATATCCGTACGGAATGCGGTATCAGCGAGTCACTTGCGGATAATATCAAGAAGGCTTTCGGCGGATGTATGCCTGACCGTCTTCTGACATTGGGCGAGAAGACAATCCAGATCGAGGCCAATGACATGAGCGCGTACAAACAGATCCTTGTGAAATATCTTTCGGAAATCATCACTACCCGCATGAAGGAAATCATTGACGCGATGCTTTATGAAATTCAGACCAGCGGCTTGTCAATGGATCTCAGAAAGGGTATTGTCATCACGGGCGGCGGTGCAGAAATGCTGAACATTTCGAACTATATCAAGGATCTTTCCGGATACAATGTACGTATCGGTTATCCTAGGCATGGTTTCATGGCCACAGGATGCGAGGACATCCTCAAGACTGACGCTGCGACCATCGCCGGCCTTCTGCTCCTGAGCAGGGATGAGAATATCAATTGCTGCCTGTATGACGAGGATGCCGAGCATCCAGCTGGTGCCCCTGCAGGAAAACCTGAGGAGGTGGATCCAGCTGATGTGGAGGAGCCTGTCAATGATGGTGTTCCCGGAGATAATTCCGGTGAGGAATCGGGCGAAGTTTCGGGTGAAGATTCGGGCGCGGTTTCAGACGGACAGGTAAGACATACAGAAAAGGCCGAAGATCCTGGGAAGAAGAAGGAAGAGAAGCCTGAAAAGCCTAAGAAACCTAGTCTCTGGGACCGTTTCAAGGTAGTTGTCAAGGGTATTAACGAGGAAATAAACAATCAGGAAGCATGACGGACTATATAGGTGGTGTCCTCCCTACGGATTGGATACCGGAAAATTCAATGATTAAGGTTATCGGTGTCGGCGGTGGCGGTTGCAATGCTGTCACTTATATGTATAACCAGAAGATTCAGGGCTGCAATTTCATTGTCTGCAACACTGATTCTCAAGCACTTGCAAAGAGCAATGTACCGATTAAGGTTGCCATTGGTGATGGTCTTGGAGCTGGTACTGACCCAAGCAAGGCCAGAAAGGCAGCGACAGAGTCCCAGGATATCATTGCAGAGAAGGTTCTTGATTCCGGGACCAAGATGCTTTTCATTACGGCGGGTCTAGGCGGCGGTACTGGTACCGGTGCATCTCCTGTGATTGCCAAGATGGCCAAGGACAGGGGCATTCTGACTGTGGCAGTGGTCACTATTCCTTTCGAGGAGGAGGGCCGTCTGGCATTGGCAAAGGCCAGTGACGGTATCCATGAGCTTGAGCGCAATGTGGACAGTCTGCTGATTATCAACAACCAGAAGCTCTATGAGTTCTTCGGGAACATGCTTCTCCAGCAGGCCTGGCCTAAGGCGGACGAGGTAGTGGCTACGGCGGTGAAGGGTATCATTGAAATTATCACCAAGCCGGGTTATATCAATGTCGATTTCCAGGATGTCATCACGATGATGAAGAATAGCGGAATGGCATTGATGGGCTGTGGTCAGGGCAGCGGCAAAAATAGAATCAAGGATGCTGTCACTCAGGCGCTTGAGTCTCCCCTGCTGAATGATTTCGACCTAAAGACGGCCAAGAATCTTCTGGTGAATATCACTGCCGGCAAGAATGACCAGGGTCTTACGATGTCAGAGTTCGGTGAGATCAGCAAGATGATTGCCGAATATACCGGCCAGGTGGACAAGTCCAAGAGGGGTCTTATCTGGGATGACAATCCCGAGGTCGGCGACTCTATCCATATCACTGTAATAGCGACAGGTTTCAAGGCGGACATTTCCGATATCACCGGCAATGATTACAGCAAACTGATCATAATCAATGAGGATTTTGTCTATACCGATGACTATATTTCCAAGTCGGGCGAGGTTTCGATTCCTGATGAGGCAAGCATAAACAAGATCGGTTACAACACGATGGAGAATGTGCCTCATTTCCACTATGATTCGAAGCCGATTCTGATGGTGACAAGCCAGCAGGACAAGAGCAATCTGGAGTACACGGCAGCGATTCGTCGATGTGACAAGAGGCCGCAGAGCCAGGAGTAGGGATTGTCGCTCTTTCAGCGTAAGCGTCTCTGGAGTTACGTATTGACGTGCTTTCATCTGACGCCTTGCGGGACGGCGCCACATGGGCGCTCGTAACACATTGATAATCAGATACCATTTAATTTACGTGTGGATTCACAGGCTATTTTTTGCCAGTAATCCACACGTATTTTTATAACAGCCTGCAAATCAACGCATTATAATCAATAGTGTAGCACCGTCCCGACAGGCAGATAACGGGAATGTCTTGTTATGGTTTCAAGATTTGGCATCGCACGTTTT
>ULSA01010906.1_pt1 | contig 11740 bp, 14 predicted proteins | sample 1955951 | NCBI WGS metagenome assembly ULSA01 (sample SAMEA4835697, study PRJEB28245) | human gut metagenome | biome: gut microbiome; material: fecal sample | place: Denmark | collected 2008 | reverse complement strand
ATATTCCGTAAAGTTAAAAAATCTGAAAGCAAATCACAACACTATAATGAATCAGAGAACCTATTGAAGGCTCTCTGAAACTGTTAGGTGATTTGGGATTTCTCAATCATCGCGAGCCACTCCCCAAAAGATTATGCAATGAAAGTTCCCTACATAAGGTGAAGAGTAAACTCTGAATAATCATTGCCACCTTTACAGTTGCAAATATAATGTGATTCCAGGAAATCACATTATATTTGCGGTGGTGAAAGTCAAAAGACAACGTTCCTTATTGGTTTTCTTTTGTCAAATCTGCTGAAAAGCTTCGTATAATGGTTACGAGCCAACTTGCGTCAACAGAGCTTTCATCACTCAACAGGCAGTGGAGCGTTCCTCCGCTGCCTTTGTTGTAATTGTAATATCCATCTATTGCATTTTCAAGAAATCACGTTATATTTGCTGTACGATAAGGTTGTAATGAGTAAGTACAGGTTCATTACGTAAATTTAGAGAGCATGACGCTTCAAGCAAATTCCTAAATTCCTTAATATAACACTAAATTTGCAGTGTTAAAAGGTTAATGGATAACAGAATTTCAAAGCCGCTCCCATTTTAACTGTCACCTTTGTCAGGCATCCTATTAGGAAAAGGAAATTCAATGGTGAACAGCCGAAAACAAAGGTCGAAGTTTAATTACTTCGGCCTTCCTTTTTTGTATTCATCAAGTCCTTTAAATTAGCCACGACAAATCTATAATGACATCTCCATACACCTATTTCTGAAGCTCATAATACTGCTCGTCGGACTCAATGCCTGTCGGCTTACCATCATTTATCAAGTTCAGATATGCTAAAGCTTCCTCTCTCGTTTCACCTATGTCCTCTGCGTAGGCATCTAAATTGCTCAACTGCCTGTTTTGATGCTGATATCTATATTTATCCAAAATATCAGATAATTCAATCTTCCTGCCACCCTCAACCCTGTTATAAGGATTATCAAGAATGGACTTCGCGAAATCATTTTTCATTTCCATATAGTCATTAACTCTGTCAGATACACATATACAATAACCATCCTTAATCTTTCACAAGAAACCGATAAAAGTAATTTTGTTCATCGTCAGTGGCAATTCTGCATAGACCGTACTCTACTATCAGAATGACAGGCGCACCAACATATTGAAGATTCTCCGCATCATCCTGCCCGCATGACACATAATGTTTACCATTGACAAAACCACCATAGATGAGGTCTCACTCCGTATAACCTGCCGATTGACAGACCTTTAATATGTCATTCTTCCGCTCACACATATTCAGTAGTTTTCAAACTCCTCCTTGGTCATCACCTCATTTGCCAAATAAGCACGGATCATGCTGTTGGAGTTCTGCTGCTTAGGGTCGTGCTCAACAGGCTCTCTTCCCTTTGCCTTACTTACCACTCTTCTACGGTTCTTTCCATCACCGAGGAATCCCCATGCGATTTCATCAGTGTCGTCCAGAAGATAGACCATTTCATTGGAGCGGAGCAACTCCGCCAGTTCCTTGTCAGTTACAGTTCTCATAGCCAGCCTTTATTATCATTTCCAACGCCCTTGTATGTTTGGCGTTTATGCGTTCAAGTTCTTTGAGTTTGGCAGTATCATTTGAGGCGACGGCTGTTTCATAAGACTCCTTGCCTCGTTGCAGATTGTGGTGCAGGTCATTAAGTTTGACATGAATTGCGGTGACATTGCCAGAGGCTATGATGTTTTCCACATACTCAAAATATCCCACTTTTGCCTTATTGTGTGACAAGAGTGCCAATGCCGTGAGCACCTCATCCTCCACACCTCTATTTTTCAAATCCACAAGTGTTATTGATGAATCCTCAACGACATCATGCAGGAATCCAGTCTTGATCTCCGCATCCGTTCTGCCCATAAGTCCCACGGCAAGGGGATGTAGAATTGCAGGATTACCGTCAAGGTCTTTTTGACCAGTGTGCGCTTCAAGTGCAATCCTGAGTATTTCTTCTATGCTCATATCAGTGAATGACTTTGCTGGTTCCATAATAATGTTTTAGTGAAAATGATGTAAAAAGATGTTGAAAGGCTTTATAGACGTAGCCGGGCTATACACAACTGATGCACACTATATATTTAAAGAAAGATGCCGAACCAGTCGTTTGCCAAATTGGCGACTTTCTACCTTTCAACACCGCAAATATAGTTAGAATTACTGCCAAAGTTCGGCAGCTTATCGAAAAATCTCTATGGAATCTCAATTTCTGTTAAGCAAGCAGACCGATCTGCCTAACTTGTTCTTCCATAGGGTTTCCACCCTAATGGCCTCAATGTCGTTGACGTTCAACGGCAATGTCTGGAGTATCGACCAGACAAAATTGTCCTTGGCATAGTCCGGATCTTCCGCAATAAGGTTTGCAAGTTGCACATCGCCACCGTGTCCAGTCCTTGCATAGTCCTCCCAACGTCCCCATATTCCGTCACGGTTGTAGGTGGAGCCGACATACAGTTTGCCTGTCTTGCGGTCTGAAATCACATAGATGCCGTTGACGACCGTAAGTTTTCGTTTCCATGCATCCAATCTCTCATTAATGACATGGGACAGCTGCCCATAGGTCAGACTTATTTCCTCGTAGTCTGGGCATACCCAGTCGAAGCCTTTTCTCTCCACCGCTACAATGGCCTTGTCATTCTTATCAAGCCATTGATGAAATGTCCTTGCCGAGTCTCCCCAGTCCACGATAACACGCTCGTTGAGTTCATCAAAGCCATCAAGTTCAACCATCTTGTAGCAAAATTTGTCAACGCCTGTCAGATTCTCCCTTTCTGTGTCACGTCCAAAAATCTGATACACGCCCACCATCCTGGCCAGAGTGCCGTCCTCACCTATGAAAGAAACGACATAGTCAACGTCCTTGAATATGTCCTTGTGCTGCTCGCTTTGGTATGCGATGAATGTCTCCCTGTCGTTCAGATACCAATCATAAGGGTTGCCGACAACGGTCTTGCCATTTATCGTTATGGCATCACGGCTGTCCTTGTGGCGAACAAGCTTGATTCTCTTCGTGATGTCCAGACCTGCCAGATCAAGAACCATACGGATAGTCAAAATACTTTTGTTTGTAAGTTTTGCCTCCATAATCATATGTGTTTATTGGTTATATTTGCAGCAAAAGAAAGGCTGCCAAGTCTGTCGTCCGTTAGGTATCGCCAAACACCAGTATATGCGCACAGACTGGACAACCCATATCTGGCTGTCCGCTGTGCCTCGTATATACATTCGATAGAATTGGCGATTTTAACGAACCAAGGCACGTGTTATTTCTTTATCGTCCCCACAGGGGTACATCTGCGAATATACAGAATTTTTCACAGACTATCGCAGACAAACGGCTATTTTTGCAAACGTCAATCTTCAAATGATATTTGCAATGATTTTCCGAGGTATTTTCCGTAAGTTTCCCGAAAACATTAATAAAACATTAATCGCGGCAAGGCCGCTGTCTGCAAGGGATTCCTGCAATGTCCTGTGCTTGTTCGGATTTGGCGTGGTGGATAAGACGATGTTTTATACAACTCGTAAAGTTAAAAAATCTGAAAGCAAATCACAACACTTTAGGGTGCCTTATTCCAAGGAGACGGGTTGTGTATATCCCGGAAGTTTGACACTTTAAAATCCGAAAAGTTAAAAATATTTGATAGAGTTCGTCCAGAACTCTTTTTTTTGTCAAATTTATTTTCTATCTTTATAATGCCTTTGTGATGCTTATTAGGTTTTTACGGATATGATTCTAAAGACTTTGTCAATGGGCAAGCAGCCCGTCTACTATGTTCAGAAGAGTTACCGCAACGAAGACGGTAAGCCTTCCACCAAGTACATAGAGCGCCTCGGCACTCTTGAAGATCTGGAAAAGCGCTTCGAGAGAGAAGATCCCATCGGAGAAGCCAAAAAGTACGTTGCCGAGCTTACTGCCCAGGAAAAAGAGAACAGGAAGAAGATAATACTGGAGTGCAATCCCGCCGCACTCATTGACAAGAATGCCCAGCGATGTTACAATGGCGGATATCTCTTTCTCCAGAAAGTGTATCACGAACTGGGTCTGGACAAGATATGCAGAAAGATAGAGAAGCGCCACAGGAACAAGTACGACCTGGACGAAATACTTCAGATGCTGCTCTTCACAAGGATACTTTATCCCGGTTCCAAGCTATCGTCGCTCGAGGACGCAAAGCGATTTATAGAACAACCGAAAGCCGACATCCATCAAGTGTACAGGGCGTTGTCCATCCTTGCGGAGGAAAGCGACGACATCCAGGCGGACGTGTACAGGCGCAGCCTGAAACTTGGCCAGCGGCGCGATAAGGTCATCTATTACGACTGCACCAACTATTACTTTGAATCGGAAGAGGAAAACGGACTCCGCCAATACGGTCACTCAAAAGAGAACAGGCCGAACCCTATAGTCCAGATGGGGCTGTTTACCGACATGGACGGCATTCCGCTTGCGTTCTGCGTCAATCCCGGAAACACGGCCGAGACCATCACACTCAAGCCTTTGGAGGAGAAGCTCAAGGAGAAATTCGGTCTGTCAAAAGTAGTCGTCTGCACTGACGGAGGCCTGTCGTCGTACGACAACAGGAAGCACGACAGTGTCGGAGAACGCTCTTTCATTACCGTCCAGTCGCTCAAGAAACTTGAAGTCCACCTGCAGGACTGGGCAACACAGACGACAGGATGGAAACTGGTTGACTTCAGCACCAAGAATGGTCCAATGCTGTCAAAGGAAGAATATGACCTTACCCAGTTGAATTCTGACGAATATGCGGACAGGCTCTTCTGTCGGGAACGCTGGATAAAGACAAAACTCAGCAAGACGGGGGAAGAACTGGAGCAGAGACTGATCGTGACCTTCTCGTTCAAGTACCGCGACTACCTGCAGCATATACGAGAAAAACAGATAGCGAGAGCCGAACAGAGCATAAAGAACGGCACCGCCGGCAAACTCGGCAAGGGACAGAATGACCCCAAGCGCTTCATCAAGTGCGAGAAGTGCACCGTCGACGGCGAGGTCGCCCAGTACAGCAGCTACTCCCTAAATCAGGAGAAGATAGAGCAGGAATCCCGTTTTGACGGCTTCTACGGCATCTGCACTGACCTTTGGGACGACGCTCCGGAAATCATAAAGGTCAATGGCGGGCGCTGGATAATCGAGGACTGCTTCAGACTTACCAAAACCGAATTCGAGGCCCGTCCCGTCTTCCTCCAACGCGACGACCGCATTACCGCACACTTCCTCACCTGCTTCCTTGCGCTCATCATATACAAGTACCTTGCGAAGAAGGTCAACCGTGCCGGAGAGAAGTTCAGCCCCGACCAGATAATCGGAACCCTACAGGACATGAACTTTCTCAAAGTAACGGGAGAAGGGTACATCCCGACCTACACAAGGACCGACCTCACTAATCACCTGCATGGTTCAGCCGGCTTCAGAACCGACACCCAGATAGTGACAAAGAAGGCCATGAAGAGCATCATAGCCTCCATCAAGACTTCAAAGGATGAAAAGGACAATGACGAGGTCTAGCCGACAGGCGGTCAGCCACGGCGGACGTGGCCAGCCCACGGCCTCGGGAAGTGGGAGGTGCCTGCCGGATACAAGTTCTCGCGATAGCGAGGACGCAGGAGACGGTAGGAGGGCCGAACGAAGCAGCGCGGAGTGAGTTCCGCCGTGACTGACTGCCTGTCGGCGTTAAATCACCGTCAATGCATTACATACTTGCACAATTGCAAAGGCCCCAGAATCGCCATTACAGCGCTCTGGGACCTTTATATCTTAAAATCAAAGTGTCAAAGACGAGATATTCAAACAAGCTCACTTCCCTTCTTCGCACCGGTATCTCGGTAAACTCTTTCATGGAAGGCAATGGAGAACTTCTGTTATTTGCCGATAATAGTCGCAGATACCAGGTACTGAAGAATGGCGATGTATGGAGTACGGGAGACAAACGCGTAAATACACTCGATGACTGTAAGAGGCTTTCTTCAGAGAAGATCTGGAAAAATGACGGAAATATCAACAAGATAAGCCAGTCCTTAAGCCGAGGCAGAGGAATGCATCGATAGGCTCCTGATCTTTCACAGGCAAAGATACCGCCGCCTCCGAGATGTGCAAGGACAAGACAAGTGCCTCGATACTCTCGGCATCCTTGCACATTTCTCCGGCTTCGGGTCTTGGTTGCCTATCGAAAGCCAGGACCAGGAATATATCAGTAACAAAAGAAAGCGAGGCTCTATGCAGGGGCTCGCTTACTTGTCGATGATCTTCTTAACTCTCTGTACGGTGCTCGGGGAAACGTCACACAACTTGGCTGTATCCCTCACAGAAATCCCGCTCCTCAGTCTCTTCACCACCTCGGGATACTTGGATAGCAGCTGGGCTTCAGTCATCGCTGAACCTTCAGGGCGGCCCATTCGCACTCCCCTCTCCTTCGCCAGCTCTCGCCCGCTGTTAAGACGGCTACGATGCTCTTTCTCTCTATCTCCGCACCAAGCCCCAGGACAGTGAGCATCATCTTGACTATGACGTTCTCTTTCCCTTCATCGTCTAGTGTCTTCAGACCTATATCCTGGATATGGACACAGACACCAGCCTTTGTAAGTTCGTCGATAGTATTCACTATGATTTTAACTGTCCTACCCAATCGTGATACCTCTGAAACGAGAAGTTCGGTATTCTATTCCTCGCAAAAGGAAATACACTTCTGAAGAACAGGGCGGTCTTCCTTCGCACCACTCCCATTCTCCTGGAAGACCTTCACGATCTCCAGACCTTCCCTATCGGCATACGCGCGGAGATCTGACACCTGCCTGGCAGTGGATTGACGGTCAGAGGTACTTGATACACGGGCATAGATTACGGCCTTCCTCATGACAGATAAGGTACCTTGAGATGTCCCATCCCGTGCTTGTCCATCCATTCGTTGTAATGACCAATGGCGTCACTAACTTCAAGACCGAGACGCTTACGATCGGCAAGCTCTTCAGCCCAGACTCTCTCTTCATCGTTCATCTGGTCGTTGATTGCATCGAGCTTTTCAGCGATATCCTCCAATTTCTTTAGTGTATCCTTCATATAAATCTTTGATTAAAAGAGGCACAAAAATAATAAAAGATATGTGTGAAAACAGATTAATCTCAGCACGTTCCCTTAGGGAATACAGTTATGTGTTATGGAAGGCTGTAAAAATAAGGGTATAATGTTTTTATTTGTATAAAGTTTTTGCTCTTTTGAAAATTCTTTTATATTTGCAGAGGGACGGGGTTGTGTGCTTTTTAATATTTGTGGTTTATCAAGTAGCAGAAATAAAAAAGCAAGAGCCTCCTAAATGTGAAATATACGGCGCGAGAGTAGAAGACATTCAATTGATAATAAATTTAATTCGGCATACAATTTAGTTGTTAAATAGGTTGTTGCGAATTGCCTGTTTAATAACGGTAAACAAATATTCGCGTATAACTTTTGTATGTTATGAAAAAAATTTTATCCGTTGCTACATTTCTTTTTGTAGCAATCATTGCGAGCGCCTCGTTAAGTCCTACAGGCCCTGACGGAGGCGAGTATTTCATCACATCTGGTTGTGTTAAATGTGGCACATGCGTAGGGGCATGTCCTGTTGGAGCAATCTATGAAATGGACAATCAGTACCAGATAGATTGGAGCCTCTGCGTGTCGTGCGGTGCTTGTGCCGATGAATGTCCGGTCGGCGCTATCTGGTATGGAAGTGCAACAGCACCCAAAGAAAAATAATTACGGAATCTAGCACACGCTTATGTGTCGTTTTTTGACAGTCTTACTCTGTCTATGTCTGACGATAGACGTCGCCTTAGGCCAGACTGCGGGATCTGCCAATACAAATCAGGCAGGACTTAATGTAAAGGTGACAGAGGCAAGGAACGATTTGCCAGTTCAGATGGCGACCGTCTATATCGTACCCCAAGGGGATACGGTGGCGGTCGCCTTTGCTTTTACGGATAAGAAGGGCTCGGCTCAGCTGTTCCCTGTTCCCGCTGGAAGGTATGCTCTGAATGTTCAGATGCTCGGATACAAGCCGAACAAGGAGGAGGTCTTGTTGGAAGCGCGGAGGATGTCAAGTGTTTCAGTCTGTTTGGAAGAAGATATCAGAGAACTGGAAGGAGCCACCATAACGGCAATGGGCGACCTTGTCACCGCAAAGGGAGATACGCTGATATATAATGCTACATCATTCCAGACGTCTAGCAACGCCAATTTGGGTGATTTGCTGAAGAAGATGCCTGGGATTGAGGTTGGAAAGGGCCTGGTCAAAGTAAACGGGGAACCGGTATCCACAATAACGGTTGAAGGAAAGACCTTTTTTTCGGACGATGTCTCAAAGGCCCTTGAAAATCTTCCCGCTTTCATCGTGAATAAAATACACGTCATTGATGAGGACGGCCGAGACAGAATCGGTCTGTCAAGGAAAAGGAAGAGGATGGACGTGAAACTGAAAGACGAGTTTCGTAACGGATGGTTCGGGCAGGCGTCCGCCAGTGGGGGCGCTTCCATCATAAAGAAAAAGAATTCCGACCTGCTCGGCGATGGAAGCCGTGCTTTATATAGTGCAAAGCTGTATGTTTCGTACTACGGCGATGATGACCAGGCCACTTTACTTGGTGGAGGTAACAATATAAATGTCAATCAGCTGGAACGTTCGACCCCGGGCGTGTCGAACACGGCGACGTTCGGGGTGAACTACAACACCTCTAGGATTCCAGAACAAGAGACCAATAGTTCCGCTTCATACAACTTCAAAAGCAATAATGAAAGAATGGAATCCAGCCGCATGTCATTTCTTGCCTCTGGAGAAAGTCTGACAACTCTACGACACCGGAATAACAATGATGTAAATAATTCTCTCGCCGCTCATCTTTCCTTAGGAAATCCGTTTAATACTTTAAATGCTGAAGGCATTCAAACAACTTTGGACTTGAACTATTCCAATCGCAAGATAGGCAGAGAGGAGTCTTCCACAATGAATAATTCAACTGCAAATCTCAATAGCAGCCGTTCTCTGACGACAGGTTCTTCAAATGACTTTGGTGTAGGAATTGGAACAAGAGGACGCTATTCACTTGGCAAGGACGGTATACATCGAATCTCTTTCAAAGGAAATGTCACATACGATGGTGGTCGTGGAAAAAGCGCAGAGTCTTCCACAGCATGGTTGAAAGGTGTCGCGGATCAGCGTGCTCTCCTGTTTAATGACAGGAATGACGCAATAAAGATTGACGGATCTTTTTCATACGCAATGCAGTTTGCCCAACACTGGGAGGTCCGCACTCAAGCTGGTGCAGGTTTCAATTTTATAAAAGAGACGAAAGACGCACAAAACGCGGCCGACCGAAGCCAGAATGAGTATTATTCAAAAAACTCAGAGGACAAGGAGTTGAATCTCATGGAGAGCATAGTTTTGCATTACGGGATCAATAAGGGAGGGAAGAAACTGGTCAATATTGAATTCGGAGGACGTGTATATGAAGACAAAATCAGTCACACCGCAGCTCCGGGCGTCCTTTGCAACAGCACAGAAATATGGAGCATAGGTGCTGGCCCGATGGCCTCGGTTGCCGTTAATGATATGGGTAAGAATTCATTTACAATCTCCACGAACGGGAACAGCGAGGTTCCGTCTGGTACACAGAACTTCAATACCGTACTTGACATCTCCAATCCTGTCAGCATATCGGTCGGGAATATCTATCTAAAATCCGGTTACCGCCAGAATCTGGTTATGCAGGCAAGACTTCGCTCAGAAAAAATGAGGAATGCTATTATTAGCATCAGGTTAAATGGTGCTATGTCATTCAAGGAGAAGACTCTGGCAAGTTGGTATGACGATGAGTCTGTAAGATATTCAATCCCAGTCAATGCCCACCGCCCTCATTACAATGCGGGACTGAACATCAATTATGTACAGCCACTGAACAGAGATAAGAGTCTCAACCTGATTATCATCCCGAGGCTTACGGCTAGCAGCAATTCGAACTATATTTCGAAAGGTCCTCTGATGGGTCTTTACAAGGATAGCTTTGACTATTCTACAATGATGAGCTGGTTTTACGGAGACCGCAATGGTGATAGGTTCTACAGTGGAAGCAGCGGTTTTATGGAGAGTCGCAGTTTGAGGCTGGATTGGCTGCTGAGGGCAGAGTTGAAATACGAGATTCTGGCTTATTCGATACGGTGCGGGGGAGCAGTAGATAACGCAAGAACCCGCTATGTCAGCTTGCATTCTACAAAAGTAAGCAACTGGCGAGGCAATGCTTTTGCCGAATTGCTCTGGAAGGACAAATCCGGTTGGGAGGTCGAAAGCCGCTTTGACTTCAATGGTTATCGAGGATTTGAGGGGAACTTTAACAAACCGGAATTCCTCTTGAATTTCCGAATAGCAAAAGAGATAAAATCCTTCAATATCAGTCTGTCTGCCTATGATATCCTCGGAAGCAATAAGTCCTTCATCCATGTCTCATCTGCAGATTATATGGAGGACACATATTATAACAATGTTGGTCGTTGCATTATCCTTGGCCTGTCGTATAACTTCGGGAAATGGGACATGCGGGGAAAATCCAGAATGAAACAGCTGGAACAACAGAAAAACCTATAGTCTTATGAAAGCGATTAAGAACTGGCAGCGTTATGTGTTGGAATGGGGAATTCTGGCAGCGCTTATTGTCTTCATCCTTGTGTCACATGTAATAGGGGGGACGAATCAATCCGGATACATATTGTCCGTTCGGAGGCATTCAGGCCTTTGCCAATCTTATTTCTCATGGTTCCCTGCCTTGTGACATGAGTAGCTTGCAAATACTGTCGGGTATAGCCTTGCTTGTTGCTGCCGTCTTATTCAGCAAGTTGTTCTGCGCCTATCTGTGCCCGCTAGGCACAATCAGTGATCTTTGTCGAAAGTTGTGTATATCCCATAAAGTTAAAAAATCTGAAAGCAAATCACAACAGCGAGGACAACCCCTTTTCCCGACTAAGTGGTTGTGTATATCCGTAAAGTTAAAAAATCTGAAAGCAAATCACAACATCAGGGAACGTGCTCCACAAAAATAATTTTTGAAAGAAATCGCGGGCGGCTCTCCACTCAACTCATCAGACTGTCTTAAAATTCCTTGCGAGACTAAAGTACTCCGAACTCCTCTACAAGACCGAAGACGAATTCTTGATTCTCGATGAGGAATGTATGACTTTTGAGATGGTCTCCTTCTGTCTGGCTCAGTATCTCCGGAGTCTTCTTTTGCCCCATGTCTTCCGAGATCTGTTCTAATACTTCAATGGTGCACTACAGACCGCTGTCTATGCCGTGTTTAGGTACTTTTGTTTTCGACCCTGTTATTTTTTTCGGGTATGTGAATAATTTTCGACCCTCTTGACATTTGTCAGTTTTGGTCTTGCGACCATAATGTTTTGTATGACAATGTATTACATGCAAATATAGGGCGAAGCGCTCCTGCCAAGACCCCATTTCATTCCTACCTCTTGGCTTTCTTCCGATAGGCTAACTTTCTGATAATTAACAAGTAACGACGGATCACGGTTGTCAAGAGGGTCGAAAATCAAAGGGCTTTGTCCCGACGAGCTAAACAACTCCGCTTTTCCTTGTTGACATGTTTTGCAATCGCGATTCCGTTTGTCGAGTGACATCGTAATTTGCCTAGGTATCATTTGTCAT
>ULSA01014606.1_pt1 | contig 11765 bp, 12 predicted proteins | sample 1955951 | NCBI WGS metagenome assembly ULSA01 (sample SAMEA4835697, study PRJEB28245) | human gut metagenome | biome: gut microbiome; material: fecal sample | place: Denmark | collected 2008 | reverse complement strand
GTTGCCAAGTTGGCTGTCGTTATCCCGAACTCACGTTAATAGGGCATCACATCCTCCTTGGTGTATTCACCTTTTCGTGGGATGGCTATCGGCTCAAGCATCCGTATCAGATTAGCGAATGACTCGCGGCGTCCATTATGAGGCGTTGCGGAGGTAAGAATCAGACTGTCGCAATGGTCGGAAAGCAATTCGGCCAATTCTCCTCGCTGACTGGCATTATTTGCAACGATATGACATTCGTCGATGACGATTATATCCCAGCGGGTGTTCTGGAGCAGAGTCGTGTAACTGCTTTTCAGCGTGTCGATGGAAATGATTGTCTTGTCGTAGTATTCAAAAGGATTCTTGTTCTGAGGAATCTTGGCCTGGATGTGTTTCACTCCTTCGGAATCGAGACGGACCAACGGAATGGCAAATCTGTTCCATAATTCCTCCTGAAACTGCATCAGAATCGATTTCAATGCTACAACAAGTATGCGTTTGCCACGACTCCGCTTTATCATCTCGGTAAGAAAAATGCCGACTTCAATCGTCTTGCCAAGTCCCACGCCATCGGCTATCAATAGACGTGGACGCGGAAGGCGTAATGCCTTGACAGTAGGTTGCAGCTGGTAATCCGCAGGATTGAAGGCGCATTTATGAGCAATCGAAATCTTGTCGTTCCAACGAGGATTGCTGCGCAGTGAAGTCTCGATAAATAAGCATGTAAAATCGTAATTCGTGCTCCTGTCCGGCACGAACTTGAACTCCGTAGCCTTGACCGCACGGATGTCATCGTCGAGCAGGGTGTCGAAGGTATACATCTTGTCCTTGACGAGCTCAGACAGTCCACGAGCCTGCAAAAGGTCTCCCCCACCAGAGATAGGAGTCCTCTTCGTGATCATGAAGTCTTCGCCACGGACAGTGATGCGCTGACCTTCGCTATATTGGATATTAGATTGGTTCATTTATTTCATGTAAACGACGTAATTGTCATCCTTGGTGGAATTCAATAAGTCTTTTATGTCAATATCAATTAGATTGGCTATTTCCCTAAGTGTCTCTAAGCCGGGTTGAGCGGTATTGGCACACCACTTAGAAACTGTAGCGGGGTCTTTACCAAGCTGTTGTGCTAACCACTTATTAGTCCTTTTCTTCTCTGCAAGAACTACTTTCAGACGGTTCAGATCGTTTTCCATTGGGGCTATAATTGAATTTGACGCAAATATAGTGATAAATTTTGGATAACACATGATTTTTTGGGGAAATTTGATTATCTTTGCGTCCAAATCCACCCTCCGACTCCAAGTGGACGCCGAGCAACCCTGGATTTGAGCTTTATCCTTTATGTGGAAAGACATCGAAACCGATAAGGATCTCTTAGGATACACGGTGCACGCTCGTATGCTCAAGAACATCATAATGAATGACGTGATGCTTCCTATTTCAATTGGCGTTTTCGGCAATTGGGGCAGTGGCAAAAGCAGCCTTATGCTTATTCTTGAAGAGTTACTCAAGACGGATGCAGCAAAAGCCGAAGCTGGAGAAAGAATCTTGCAGATCCGATTTAATAGTTGGCAGTTTGAGAACTACGAGAATACTAAGTATGCGCTTATTGAATATATTCTTAAAGTAATGTCTGACGATGTTAACGAGCATCAGAAATTTTTTACAAAGTGCAAGAATATTTTAAAGCGTATTAAATGGCTCTCAGGAATAAGTTTAATTTTTAGCAAGGCTAAAGAATTTCTCCCTGATGACATAAAGAATATTATCCCGAAATGGGAAGAAATGAAAGATATAATAAAGGAGGAAGATTATAAAGAAGTTATCGGAACAAGTGGTTCTCTAAATTCTACGAAAATTATCGCTCGTTTTAGGAAAGACTTTGAAGAATTGGTAAAGGAAGCACAATATAAATGTGTTGTTATTTATATTGATGATTTAGACCGTTGCTCTCCAGAGCGGGTTATACAATGCCTCGAGGCGGTCAAATTATTCCTAAATGTTTCCAAAACAGCATTTGTTATAGGAGCAGATGAAAGAATAATTGAATATGCAATAGAAAAGCACTACCCTGAAAGGAGCCAACAAGAAGGCGAATACAGGCCGTTTTCAGATTACCTGGAGAAACTTATTCAATTACCATATAAACTTCCACGTTTATCTAAGAAGGAGCAAGAAACTTACATAACGCTCCTCCTCTGCCAACAATATCTAAAAAATGACTTCTCGCGGATATATGCAGATTATCGAGAATTCAAAAAAGAAAACATTTATGCACCCTACAATCTAAAGATTGCAAAAAGACGGCTTGAAAATATAGATTGGAAGGAGGTGGAGAAACTCATCCCGATTGTGCCATTAATGCAATCTTTCCTTAATGGCAATCCGCGTCGTTTAAAACGATTTATGAATACCCTCCATGTCAGGCTTGAATTGGCTAAAGCCGCGGAGATTTCTGAGATAGATAGCGCTATATTAGCAAAATTGATGACGTTGGAATATGATACAATGTATCGAAATAGATTTGAACATCTATACGGATTACGCAGTGAAAACGGCGATATAGAAGGAATTGGCAAAGTTGAAATTGAAGCCAATAATGGGGCGATTACTGACCAAACATGGAAGGATTGGAATGTTCCAGTACTGATTAACTGGCTAAAATCAAAGCCTTCCCTTAACGGGATAGATCTAACTTCCTATTTTTGGATTTCAAGAGAGAGTTTAATGGAGGCCGAACCCGTAGAAAGTTGGGTAAGTACACGTATAAATAAACTCTATCATGAACTTCTCCAGATGCAAGCACAGACTGTTGTGCAAAAAGCCATAGAGAATCTTGGTGATACCTTTACCCAAGAGGAAAAACTAATGTTCGTCAGTCTTATTAACTTGAGATTGAAACAAGATCCCAAAGATTCGGCAATCTGGAGAATCCTTAATGCTGATGAAAATGAATATCTAACTCTGATTACACCAGATTCCATAGATAGATTATTTTCAAATGTATCGACAGAGCAGATTGCCCCAGAAGCAAAAAAGTTCTTTCAAAGGTTGAAAGGGAAAGATGAACTAAAACCTATTATGGATAGGATAAAACTTGGCAAGCGTTTAAGCAAAGCCATAGAAATGAAATAACATGGGTACGTCTCAATCACATAAATTATTGAAAACTCCTGCATGGAGCCAAGCAAAAAGGGCTATGACTGAAGTTGCACATAATCCGTCCAATACTAATATTGGAAAATTTATGCACAATTTCTCACATGCCATACAGTCTTCGTCAGGTAGAGGTGACAGTTCAAAGTCCTCATTTGGTCATCACGGCAGCTTAATTATAAGCCGATTCTTAGACTTAGTTGGAGATGTAAGAAATGGAGTCTTTCCTTTTATATCTGTATCAGATGAGGAGAAGACTACGCTTACTCCACAAGAAACGCTTATTCTGATATATGATTCATTAACCGGTGATTCAGATTCTAATCCAGACCAAGTCGCTGCTCAAGCGGCATTGGACTCTATGTTGAATGAGCTTTTCGATAAATGCGAAACAGTTGAAGATATTAAAGATACACTCAAAAATTTGTCAAATGAGGATATTATATTCCTGACAATCGAATATCAATCCACTTATATTCTTGAATATGCCGGGGAATTGTTTCAAGAGCATATCTTTTCCAAAGAAGCTGATCCCGTAAGTATTAATACTGAAATCAAGAATTATATCAAAAGTGAACTAAGCTCCTATATTGCAGAACACGGGAAACCACTTAACCCAATGTCCCCCCAGTGGAAGCAGTTTATCAAAAAAATGACTTCTGAAATATTAGAAATATGGAAGTAATCATAACCGTTAAGCCTGATGCAGATCTACCTATGCTCAGTAGGCTTATGATCAATACTGGCGATGGAATAAACCATTCTGTATCCATGAAATTTGGATTCGATGATTTATGGTCTTTTTCGAGAGATCTGTCATCGACTACATTCGATTTCCTATTGCTTGCACATATCGTTTATTGTGTTGACCGTGCAATTTCAAGAAATATGTTTTCAACTGATGGATGGCACAGGAATCTTAGAGTTGAGGGGATTCCCGTTCAAAACTTAAAGGCTATGGACTCCTCCAAAGCATTTTTATGTAAGGCTATAAACTTTCTCACCGGGGATTCTTGGAATTTTGAATTCATCCAAGGTAATGAGATTAATTGGAAAATCTCAAAAGCAAAAGAATTCGACAAATCCTTGTATGAGTATGTAAGTTTATTTTCAGGTGGCCTTGATTCGCTAATCGGCTTTGTGGATCATGCATCGGAATTGCCAGAATACAAGAAGATTTTACTAATCTCACATAAGGAACTGGGCAAGGAAGGTGGTGATCAAAAACGTATTGTCGAAGAGTGCGAGCGTAAAGGATTTTTCGTTAACAAATACTCCCGGCTGTTACTGAATGCAGGATTAAAAAACTATACTTGGGAAAACAACCTTCCAAATGAAGGAACTTTTCGGGCAAGATCATTATTGTTTTTTGCCGCAGGTATTTATGTCGCGCACTCTATCTCTCCTGATATCAAGCTCATTGTTCCTGAGAACGGAACTATTTCATTAAATATTCCTCTTGAAAAAGGAAGGCGTGGAGCATGTAGTACCCGTACCACTCATCCTACTTTTATTCGACGCATTCAAACTGCATTAGAGTCTCTCGGAATTCAAAATCTGATAATAAATCCATATCAGCTCTCCAGTAAAGCTGATATGATGATTGATTGTTGCAAAGACTCCCAAAAGGAAGAAATTTTAAAGCACTTATCCCATCTATCGTGTTCGTGTGCAAAAAGATCACATAATAGATGGTGGGATAAAAGAGGTGGGCAAGTCCGTCACTGTGGGTATTGTCTTCCTTGCATATATCGTCGTGTGGCATTAGATTGTGTCGGTTTAGATTCCTTTGATTATATAGGCACAGATATCTATAGAAGTGCTCACTTTAGAATAGATGACACATCACAACAAAGAAGTTCTGACATCAGATCACTTAGATACTTCCTTACGAGAAACCTTAACAGAGAATATATTCGTCGGGAACTTCTGAATAATGGAGTCCGGGACGTAAATGAAATTGAAAATTATATTGAACTGACCTTCCGTTCATACGAGCAAGTGCTTAATTGGCTAGACAAATTACCCAAATGATTGATACTCATTGCCACTTCGATATGATGGACAATCCCATCGACTTCATTGACAGCAAGGAAGTCAATGGGGACATTGTTATTGGGATGACTACTTGTCCTGAGCATTTTAAGATGGGGCTTCCTTTCATCAGGAATAAAAGATGTATTAGGCTGGCACTTGGCTTTCATCCTCAGATAGCGAATCAAATCCAGTCCCAATTTCGGAGTTTCATTAGTCTCATAAACAAAACCTCCTATATAGGAGAAATCGGGCTCGACTTTTCGAGAGAATTCATCTCCTCTCGAGATGTCCAAATCGAATATTTTACAAAAATCTGTCAATATTTAAGTACATCAAAAAAAATTATAAGCATTCACTCTGTCAAAGCCGAGAACTGTGTATTGGATATACTCGAACAGTATCAAATCAAAATTCCAATTCTTCATTGGTTTAATGGGTCTGCGACTCAAATCCAGCGAGCTGTTAATTTAGGATGCTATTTTTCTATAAACGAAGCAATGACGCAATCACAAAAAGGTAAGGTTGCTATCGCTAACATGCCACGTGATAGAATTCTAACAGAAACTGATGCCCCATTTAATAGGAAAGACAATATTGAAAAGGCCATATGTGCTATTGGTATGTCTAAAGAGGAAATTCATAATAATTTCATTAACTTAATTTCCATACTTAAATCCTGAACCATACAATTTATGAGCGAATGTAGCAAAGAACAGGTAACTTGTCCTCGGTGTCATTACGACAGTCCGATGACTGTATGGAATTCCATCAATGCCGATCTCGACCCCAAATTAAAGGAAAAGTTACTCGATGGAGAGTTGTATCATTGGAAGTGCGAGGTCTGTGGTCTGGAGATTGATGTGCCGTTCGGAACGCTCTATCACGACATGGAACATAAGTTTATGCTCTTCTTTTCCCCATGGGATGAAGATGAGGATAAATACAAGGAGATTGAAGTTCCGATTCCGTCAGGAATCGGATTCAAAGATTACATCTTTCGCTCGGTTTTCGGCATGAACGAACTCCGTGAGAAGATTAGTATTCTGGAAGCCGGACTTAATGACGTTGCCGTTGAGCGCATGAAATTCTTTCTTAAACTCGACAATACGGAGGGCTTGTATCAGGAGGCCGCTCTTTTCTTTCTTGGCGTTGACACGGATCTAGATAAAATCAAATCCTCCGGCTGGGAACGCGGTGCCATCAAGTTCTTACGGCTGAGAGAAGGCAAAGAACCTAAGATTCAACCTTTCCCCTTGGAAAAATATTACGATTATTTATTGGCTGTCAATATGGATCCCCGGATGAAACCGGCTCAATGTACCTGTATTGATGAGGGATGGATAAGAATGAAACTACAGAAGATGTAAGCCATGAGGTACTATGATAAAAAGATAGGCAACATCGGTCCCTTTGAAATTATAGGTACGGAAGATCCACAAGATTGCGTTGGACTTCGTGACAGAACGGGCCGTTGGATTGTTTCACCGGAACAGGGCTATAAGTCGTTCAATCATTATGACGATGGCTTGATGATAGCACACCGGTCAGAAAAAGAAGGCTTCGGATGGGTCTTGGTGGATTATCATGGGAACTGTATCTCCGAAAGATATAACTATATTGAGCCGGCGGGTGAAGGTTTCTATATGGTAGAGAAAGGGACGCGCCATAACATTATGCGTCGCGACGGTTCACTTGTGCTTAAAGAATGGCCTCATATGGCATGGAAGGTTCGTAACGGATATTTTCAAATAGAAAACACCATCCGTAAAACAAAGACTACCCCCACTCGATATGTGGCCGGTGTGGCACATGTGAGTGGCGTTATAGTATTCCCGATGATTTTTGAATCTGTGAGATTCTTTGACGACCCGGACGATGCCGATATGCTGGCTAAAAAAGATGGCCAACCGTATATAATTCATAGCGGAGCACTTTACGATCGGCAAAAACGGCATTATCCACTGAAATCGGAACCAGACAAACTTGGTAAATTCTTTGAACAGATTGTAAACTGGATCCTTCCAGGGTTACAGCTATTTTACCGGGATACAGATGCCGACATAGACATTGAACGAATGTATCCTGTTGGCAAAGTTCTTCGGACTGGATTTTACACATCGGTAAGCACTAAACTTCAAAGACCTGCCCAAAAGACTCGGTTTCTTATTGCGTCGGCTCATGCAGCGTTGCTTTGCTCCGACGAAAATGGCAATGTCAATGAGACAGGGCTAAGTTTCAGTCCAAGAGCAGAAGAATGGCGTCACGCCGTCATATCAAAGAATGCATGGCTAAAAGTCCTTGATGTTTATAAAGTTGGAGACATCACCCAGATTTTCATGATACAAATTCCAGAAACGGCGGCGATGTTTCTGGGAGATAACGAGACCATTTTCAATTTCATAAATGAAGCAGGTGGCAGCGGAACCACACTGGTGGAAATTACAAGAAGAAGCTTCGACGAGAAAATGAAGCAATTGGTCCATCCTCGCTCTACGGACACCGATTGGGGAGCTTTGATGTCACGTCCCATTGGCTACACTCTTGAAGGGCGACCATATTCTTTAGCACCTGATTATACACTCGACGAGGATCCGTTCAGCGGACATAAAAATATCATCTACCATAACCGCCATTTTTGCTATGTCATTCATGATTTGGCTGATGACCGCGACATAGTCCAGGATTATGATGGCTTTCCTTGGCGAGGTGTTGTTGGGAGCGTATGCGATGGATGTATGTATGCCAAGGGCACAAACGAACGGCCATTCGGATGCGGACGACTCTTTCAGGAGAGTTTCCGAAAAAGCTATATCAGTGGACACTGTGACTACTGGAAATTCAATCTCGAAACAGAGTCATGGTTTGAATGCCGGACTCGGATGGAACGTGAAAAAGCTGAGGAACATCAGGCAAAAACCTCCGGCTCGTATGCCGCAAATCTTGTCACGGACTTTATTGCCGAGCATTTGGAAGGAAAGATTGATAATCTTATAAAATTTGACTTCCATTCTCTCCGAGAAGATAAGAAATATGGTCCAATAAAAGGACCGTCCATGATTCAGAATTATGCGATTGTCAAATCAATCATCGAAATAGTGTTCGGGGAATACTGGCCTGACCTGAACGTTGAGTCCCTGGATTCTTACCAATATCAAATCGGAACCATTATTCATTACCAACGTCTTACCGGAGCTCGCATAGCTGACCGACGTTTCAAGGCATTGGATGCCCATTGTCCAGACAAAGGGCTGATAGATATGGCAGAAGGGTTATTTTCCCACTGCTATTCACTCGGAGACTTTATCGTATGGCCTAACAAGGCTATTATGGCAAATATGTTCGACGATTCCAAAATGAGGGGGTACATCGACCGTATGTTCATCGCCATGTATGATGTCATGACCAATGCCAAGAAGCAGAATATGGATGTAAAGGCCGTTCTATACAAGAACCGTAAATTGATGAAAGACTATCAAGGGAAAGAAGGTTTTGTAGCTTTCATGAATAATTCTTTCCTTGAAAAATTTATCGGTATTGATGGCGTCCCGAAACTCCTCTTCGACGGCATATCAAATTCAGCACGTGACTTTCGACCGGAGCTTCTATCTGATGCACTACGTCAATACCATGATTTCATGGTGTCCACGGTAGAACATCGTTCGCGGAGAATTCTTGAGACCCTTAAAGCAAATTTGAAAATCCAATGATAGGAGCTGTAATTGGAGATTTAGCCGCTTGGACGTGGGAGCATGATATAACATGCTTCTATGAAAGACTTGTGTCTCCTGATGCACGATTGTCCGGATATGGTCTGTTACCAATTGTAATGTGGAAACAGATCAATGATTGCAGTATGATTCATAAAACAGAAACAAATTTGTGAATTTGGATAACCATTAATTCGTTATAAATTTGTAATTGGAAAACTAAATAGACTTAAAGGCATTCAGTCGATTTATGCATCATCTATTACTGCATATTTTATGCCGGCGAGTCAATATAATTGAAAGCGAGCCATGATAACAAATGCTGTGGAATCTTTCCTAACTACACCACATACCGGAGTTCTGATGATATCTGGTAAGTGGGGAACAGGAAAGTCCTATTTTGCGAAGAATCAATTACTAAATGTGATTAGTGGAGTAAAATGCAAAGAATCTTCGGATGATTATCAGGGCTGGCGCATGAAATTTATATAAGATTAAGTTAAAATCAGAGCCCGAAATGTGAAAAATACACTTAATTGCTTGTCTGTTCCATTTCCATAAGGCTAATTTAGCCTTATGGAAATGGAAATATTCTGTAAGGTGAAAGACCCACGGGCGCTTGGAAAGGTCAGGCACGAGCTGGAGGATGTGCTCCGAATGGCGCTCATCGGCGTACTGTGCGACTGTGAGGACTGTGACACATATCGGATATGGTGACTGACCGGGAGGAGGAATTCAGAGCTTCAGGATTGCTGAAGCTGACCAACGGCGTACCGTGCGGAGACAGATACTGCGCGTTGTCGAGTCTGTCAATCCCGCCCAGCTACGGGCAAGTCTGGACTGCTGCCGCGGCCACATCATGGAATCCCTGTGTGGTCATCAGGTCATCATTGACGGCAAGAAACTGCGTGGTGAAAATCCAAAGAACGCGAGTTCGGGATAAGAAACGCCTTGAAAAAGTTGAATCAGACAGCAATAATTAGAAATTGAGAGAGAGCATCGCCTGGATGCGGTTATCGTGCGACTGGTCGCCGTTATAGTTGACGCGTCGACCGTAAAGATATTCCACTCCGGTCTGTATAAGGCTGTTGATGTTCCAGAATACATTGGCCACGACATACTGGGCATATCTGTATTGCTCTCCCCATGGACTGTCGGTTCCGGCATAGCGGGGGACGTAAGTGCGCACATGGCTGTAGGTGGCAGAGCAGAACACCGACTTCGAGAAGTTATACTGCAGTCCGCCGTATGCACCCCAGGCCTTGATCGGGTTGAGTTTTCCAAGGTCTGTCGCCGAGGGCATCAGATCCATTCCCATGCCGTTAAGGTCTTGAATATAACTCGAGATTCCCTTTCCGTATACAGCTTGATAATAAGCCGTGAGGTTACCGACTATAGGTGTCGAGCCGCTTGCCTTGACACCCCATCCTATCCTATCGACGTTGTGAGCAGTAATCAAGTCGCGGTAATAGAGGTTTCTCAACATTGCAGAGAATCGCAGCCAACCTTTTCCATTATTCCATGAATACTGGATGTAGGCGGGAATATCGGGCACGCGCTGATTCACAGAGAGGGTTTTCGTAGCCAGCGTAAACGAGTTGGCGGGTTGCTCCACGCCAACGCCGGCTTTCCATTCCTTTTTACGGCCGAATGGCTTCTCATAATACAGAACGGTGTGAGGCAAAGCCGTGAAAGCATTCGGGCCCTCATAGTCAATTGTCGGAGGAGCAGCCGCCATGTCGCTGAATAGCGAGAATGCGTATCCGGCCGTTATGCCGCGATATTTAAGATACGCCTGAACTATCGACGGAGCATAATTCTCACCCATGAAATTCACCGAGACATAAGCTCCTATCTGGTTGGCGGTACCTGGCAAGGCAACCATATTGACAAATAGGCTCGACTGCTGGGCGCTGATCTGGAACTTCCCGCCGTTGCCTGGCGCTCCATTCATTGGCAGTGCGGAGGTCGTGAAGCAGTTGGGGTCGTCAATGACGTCTCCGAGGTCGTAGCCTGCTGTAACCTTTACCTGACCTCCGATTCCGAGATAGAATTTCCCCTCTTTGCCGAAAATGGCGAATCGTGGCAGCCCGGGAACATTGTAGGCTTGCGGCATGTTCTGGCGTAGCGCCTCGTGCATGCCGAGAGTGTCTCCCTGCACAAACAGAGAGGAAGACACCTTTTCATCATTCCGGGCCGGATGCGACTGGGCTACGACGGGAAGCGCGACCGAGGCTAAGGCCAACGAAAGAATGGTAACTCTTTTCATCGTTTAAAGTAGTTTTGTTTATTTTGTCTCTGTTATAGTGTCGATTAATATTGGACGATGCGGTCAAATATGTCCGGGTATGAAAACCTCTGCCATACTTTCTGTCGCCTTATAGTGACAGAACAATATAGATATAGAACAATGGTGAGCAAACGTTTGTTGAGCAGGAAAAATTTTTCCTGCAGACTGAACAAAGCTGTCTCTATCCGTGTTGTAAATGCAAACGTAAAACAAAGCGCCGGTACTATCACAGTATTTCACGCTTAATCAAAGTTATACTATGGCAAACACAAAGTATTCTCCTGTAGTACAGGAACTCGCCGACCTCATCAAGGAGAACAGCTGGGAAGACAAGTTCGCCCAGGCTTTCGCAAAGGTCAAATCGTACAACATCCCCGGTCTCTCCGACATCGACAGCGTGGAGAAGTATCTCGACTGGCTCGAAGCATACATGCATTGGGTACCGGCTGAGAACCGCGAGGGCACTCACGTATACCAGCATCTCTTCCGCTCCTTCTTCGTGCTCGATCAGGAGCCGCTGAAATCGCTTCAGACCCCGTGTGCCCCGGCCGACAAAATGCCGGAACTCACTCCATTGTCGAAATGGATGG
>ULSA01022954.1_pt1 | contig 11806 bp, 7 predicted proteins | sample 1955951 | NCBI WGS metagenome assembly ULSA01 (sample SAMEA4835697, study PRJEB28245) | human gut metagenome | biome: gut microbiome; material: fecal sample | place: Denmark | collected 2008 | reverse complement strand
CTGCAAGTTTTGAGAAAAGACCAAAGAGTTTCCGAAAAAGAACTAAGGCTTTTTCAATAAGACCAAGACTTTTTAGCCAAAAGGGAGCAATCTTTGTCATTATTCTAAGAACCGCTTGTCGGAGCTGCCGGAATCTCAATATTGGAAAAATAAAGTATGTATTCTTTTGGGTGTTCCCGAAAGTATGCGTACTTTTGATTTCAAATAAAAAATGAGTATGTCACGATTCGTCAATCCCTTTACTGACCTAGGGTTCAAGGTCATCTTCGGGCAACCTGCCAGTAAAGGGCTGCTCATCACCCTGCTGAATGAGTTGCTTGCGGGCGAACATCATATAGAGGACCTTTGTTTCCTTGACAAGGAAGACCATGCGGACAATGTGCATGACAAAGGTATCATTTACGACCTCTATTGTCGCACAGACAGTGGCGAGTATATCATTGTGGAGATGCAGAATCGCTGGCACAGCCATTTTTTGGACCGTACATTGTATTATGTATGCCGTGCCGTGGGCAGGCTGACCGAGCTTCCGCCTCCCGATACAATAAAGATACCCGTCGAGAAGGATACGGACGGCATGGTATGTGAAGGTAGTGTCCCGTATGGCTCTCGTTATAGACTGAGTACCGTATACGGCATCTTCCTGATGAATTTCAAGGAGGACGGACTGGATAAGAAATTCCGTACGGATATAGTGCTCGCCGATAGGGATACGGGACGGGTGGTCAACCCCCATCTACGACAAATTTATCTGCAATTCCCTTATTTCAATAAGGAACTTGCTGAATGTGAGACATTGTATGATAAACTAATGTATGCATTGAAGAATATGAATGACTGGAACAGAATGCCGGATGCACTGAAGGAACAAGTGTTTAAGTACTTGGACCAATTGGCCGCTGTTGCCAATTTATCGGAAGAAAACAGAATAGCTTATGACAAGGCGGTGGACCGCTATCGGGTAAGCCGGATAGTGGAAGAAGACATTCGTAGGGAAGCTACAGAAGAAGGAATGAAAGAAGGGATGGAAAAAGGAATGAAAGAAGGACTAGAAAAAGGATTGGAAGAAGGGATGAAAAAGACCCAGACGGAAACGGCCCGCAAAATGAAGAGTGACGGAATCCCCTTTTCTACGATAGCCAAATATACAGAACTGTCGATAGAAGAGATTGAACAATTGTAAATCTCAGCTAAGGTTCGCCTAAAAGGTTCTACAACGGAGAACCTTTATTCTATCCGTGGCTGAGGGATATAAAAAACTCCTCACTATTTTCACAAACAATGAGGAGCGCTATGTTAAAACAATATTATGTTAAAGTCAATCTTTATTCGGTTCTGAGTGAATGATGTCCATCGATGGGGAAGGGTTGTCCACTCCATGCCTTTTGTGAAGTCCAAGGTTCGGCAGCATCTTTCCAGAACGGATGGTCGGCTGGCAGACCTAGTGGCATGAATACCAGAGAGGTCATATACAAGCTGCCATTGTTAGTGTAATAATTGGAAAGGTCAGGCTGATGACCGGCAAATCCCAATTGCAGGAATCCTTTTTCGTTGAAATTACCTTCCACTTTGAACATGTTGTTCATTACGGCAGTCAATGCACTGCGCACCTGGCCGTTACTCAATCCTTCGGGCAGTCCGTATTTCCATGCTGCCATGGCAAGTGTTTGGAAAGCTCCCATACGGTAAACCACTGAACGGCCGAATGCGGGATAAGTGCCTTCGGGAGAAATAAGACGCTCCATAAACACATTGAAACGTTGCATACGTTTGATGGCCAGTTTGGTGCTGATAGGAGTCCAGAAACGATGTTTGTTCAGTACTTCCAGCATCTCAATATACATGGGGTGAATAACGTAGGCATTGTAATAGTCGAGCGAGAACTCGGCACCGTCTGAGTACCAGCCGTCGCTTAAATACCATTCGTTAATCTTGTTGGAAGCAACTGTCAATACATATTGGTCGGCATCTTCGCCTACCGACATCAGGAATGCTTCAATCAAGCCACGGAACAATAACCAGTTGTTATATGCCGGACGTACGATTTTTAAACGCTGGAAACGTTCGATATAGCGTTTTTGAGTTGTTTCGTCCAGCAATTGCCAAGTGGCTTCGGGTGCACGCAGGAAACTTTCTGCTATATAGGCAGCGTCTACCAATCGTTGTGTTGACTTGGTTTCCCACAATAAGAAGTCGGGGCTGTCGGGGTCTACGGCATTCTTGTATGAGAGTACTGCCCATTCGCGTATCTGCTTACGCATCTTTCCTTCTTCGGTATCATCGTCCGGCAGTGCCAGCCAAGGTGAAATGCCGGCCATCAGTCGGCCGAAAGTTTCCATATAGGCCACACGCTTGTCGCGTCCGTCCCAAGTGGGGCTGAGCTCGAGTTGCATATTTTTCTGAAGTTCACCCTTACTCATGTTTTCAAGTACTGGAGCGGCTATGCGGTAGCATAATTCCACCCATTGCTGGCGATCGTTGGTCGGTGCCGGAGTTTTCTTTTTGGCAGACGTTGCTGTCAGGAAGAAAACAGATATTAATGCTAAAGTAATTAATCGTAGTTTCATGTGGAGTCTTATTTAAATACTTGTTTCATGGCGCGTCCTGTCCATACTTGTGGCTGTTCTAATCCTAAAATGTATGCCATGGTAGCAGCGACGTCATATTGCACCATGCTTTCTTGGAATTCTCCTGTTTTTTTTATGTTCTTTCCTGTGATAATAAAAGGAGTCTGCATCTCGGCCATTGTTTTTCCGCCATGACCTTTCTTGATGCCTCCGTGGTCTGAAGTAACGATAAAGATAGTGTCGTCATACATACCTGCTTCTTTTACGGCTGCCACGATACGGGCAATGTAACCGTCCAGTTCTTCTAGTTTGCTGTAATAAGCCGGGGTGTCATGACCTTCCTTGTGTCCTACGTGGTCGGGATTGTCAAAGCAGATGGCTACCAATGACGGTTTGCTCTCTTTGATGTATTTCTCGGCCATTTCGCACAATGCGGTCGGGAATTTGTTATAGTCCGGCGCTACGGCATGATAGTTGGTAGAAAGTGTGTCAACCAGGAATTGGATACCTGCCCACTCGCTCAATACTCCTATTTCGGCCTTTGGATTGGCGTCACGGTAGATTTGGAAGATAGTGGGGAAGATGTTATTCTTCACGATAACGCGTGAAGGCAGTTCGGGTGTACGTGACCCCCATTCTGTATATCCGTGAACTTCGGGACCGGCTCCCATGAACATGGATGCCCAGTTTACTGCGCTCGATGAAGGGAGTACGGTTCTTTTCTGCATGGTATAGCAACCCGATTCCATCAGTGATTTAACGGTTGGCATATTGGCTTTGGGCATACTGTATGCTCCCCAACCGTCAAGGCCGATGTAGACTACATGTTTTGCTTTGGGCTTTGCAGCATAGCTTGCCATTGAGAAGCATCCCAACAGTAAGAAAGTGAGAATTAAGAATTTCTTCATGACATTTATTTTTTATGGTTCTTATTTCTCAAGGTCAATTTTACGTTTCAATGCTTCCAGATAATAGTAGTCGGCATAGTTCAACGGTACATCGATTTCGCTGTTGTGGGGAATACTGCCCACACTGTGCATCAACAGGAAGCGTCCGTTTTCGCCCAGAGGTGCGGTATAGTCTGCTGTAGCAAGTGATTCCATTATCTTGTCGGCATATTCTTTATAAGACTGCGGGTTCTCTACAGGATATGTGCAGATTTCGTACAAGGCAGAGGCAATAACGGAAGCAGAAGAAGCGTCGCGCGGTTCGTTCGGGATGTTGGGGGCATCCAAGTCCCAATAAGGAACAAGGTCGGCGGGCATATTCTTGTGATTCTTCATAAATTCGAACGTCTTAAGTGCCTGATCCAGATATTTGCGGTCTTTGGTTTCGCGGAAACATACCGTGTAACCATAGATGGCCCATGCTTGTCCTCTTGCCCATGCTGATTCGTCGGCGTAACCTTGTGCAGTTTGGCGATGGCGCACTGTTCCGTCTTCTATGCTGTAATCGATGACATGGTAGCAACTGCCGTCGGGACGGAAGTGTTCCTGAAGCGTGCGGTCAGCGTGTGCCACGGCTACATTGTAGAAAGTAGAGTCACCTGAAAGTTTGGTGGCTTCAAACAATAATTCAAGGTTCATCATATTGTCGATAATCACCGGACATTCCCATCCGCGTTGTGACTGCCAGCTGTTGCCTTTCACGTCCCAACTCTGGATGACTTGCGGTTTTTCGCGGAAACGAGTGCAAAGTGATTTGGCTGCCTGTATCATTACATCTTTGTACTCAGGGTTCTGATTGATGCGCAGACCGTTACCGAAGCTGCAATTGATAATGAAACCTATATCGTGGTGCCAAGTGAGGTATTGTGCTTCGCTGATGGCTTCCGTATATTTCTGTGCCAAAGGAAGCAAGGTCTGGTCGCCGGTCAGTTCATACAGATACCATACACTGCCGGGGAAGAATCCGCTGCGCCAGTCTGCCGGGCCGCAATAATATACTCCTCCCTTACTGTTAAGGGTAACAGGGTTGAGGCATTTCCCACTGGCTTCGATTGTATCTATCTCCAGACCAATCTGAGCGCGTGCGTTTTCGATAACTTGTTCCGACCAAGATTTTTTGGCGGGTGCTGTAGTACATGAGGTGGCAGTGAACAGAGCTGCACATCCCAAAAGAATTGAGGTTCTTAATTTCATATTATAGGTTTTTTATAGTAAATGAATAGTTCCCTTTATTGATTTGTTGTTTGGCTTTGAATGACAGGCGGTAAATGGTGTTTCCCCATACCTTGGACAGTCTGATGTCATCCAGTTCTTTGGGTTCCACGGTCAGTTCAAACAAGGCGGCATCATAGAGCAATGCTGCTTTTACATTGTTGACGTGAATGATTACTTTCCCTTTTTCCGAATGGTCTATATCGCCCCAAGTCATAAAGTTGACTATATTGGGAGCTGTCGCTTCTTCCAGTTCGAAGGAGTCGTTGATACGGGCTTGTTTGCCTTTTACATGGTATGAGCGTATCCATCTCTTCACTTTGGCTTCTTCGGGATAAGCAGTGGCTATATTGGCTTCGAAGCTGTTCTTTCCGGCTTTTACTTCGGTGGCTTTGTATTGTTTTCCATATTTTTCGGGCACACCGTTTATCATCGGGAGGTTGTGATAGTTGCTCTGCATGGTCCAGATGGTATAACGCTCGCTGCTGAATGTCTGGCGGGTGTAAGTGCCGACACCGGCATCTATCAAAATCGGTGTTTGGTTCATCCATACCGAGCAGGTTCCGGCATCGTTGTGATTATGGCTTTCGTCATTATATCCTCCTTTTGCTGCCAGGAACAATCCTTCTTTGGTAGAGAGGTAGCAGAACTCCGTTTCGGGATACCAGGTAAAAGGACGGTTCTCATGGCGGGGCTCTGTTTGCCGCAGCTCTTTGTCGATAGCGATGGAAGCAAGGGTGCGGAAGATATCGCGTCCGTTGTTGGGCGAAGATTTCGGTTGATGCATCAAGGCAGCGAAACCTTTCAGTTCATCACTGTTTACAGCCTTACCGAAACGGTAGATAAGGTATGAGTTACCTTCTCCGCGTGCCGATGCATCGGCAAAGTTCACTACCCATCCGTTACCTATATAAGAACGTGAGATATACTCACCCATATTTTTAATCATCGGTTCATTGAAGATATTTACCTTCCCGCCTGTAATGTCCGAAAGCAGTTCGAGATAATCCAGCGTCTTTCCGGCTGCGTGTCCCCAGTAGGAAGGTCCTTCTTCGCAAGCTCCGTCCGCTTTGATATAATTGAGGAATTTGTCTACTGATTCCATTGTCAGATAGACGCCCTTGGCCAGTGTGTCACGGTCGTCTTCAAGAAGCATGAAGCACATCAAGGCGTTGCTGTTGCACCATGGATTCCAATTGTTGAGCATACGTCCGTTGTAGTTGCGGCCCATCCACCAGAATGAATCATTGTTCATATATGGGTCGAGAATGCGGGTTTGAAGCTCATGACGCAGGCGGCGTGAGATTTCAGGGTCTACCTTGTCAAATGACGGGCGCATGAAGTGATAGGTCCATGCGAGGAGTCCTCCCAAGTCACCGGAAGTAAGGTCGATGACAGGATAGTCGTATGCAGGCAATGCACGATGGGTGGGCTGTACGATGATGTGTGCGGCCAATGCCCATGAAGTCATCTCGCAAGCATTGAATACTCCGTTGATGAGTTGGTCGATAAATCTTCCTTTACCTTCTGCCAACTCAGCCATAAGAAGGTCGGCAATGGCACTGTTGTTGGCACCGAAGGGGTTTTCCATCACTTGCCGGTTACCGGTGCGTTCGAAAGCAAGGTAATCGGTGGCTTTGACTACTTGCCACTGATAATTTAGCCGTTTTTCTCCACGGCGGATATATTCGTCTTTGAATGTACCTAAAAAACAATCCCAACCGTCACGGTCATTATAATCAGGGTAAGTCACCCATTGGCGGTCTGATACCAGTACTTCTTTCAACCGGTTGATGTCGGCTTGCTTTTGGAGCAGGTCGCGTTCCGTGTATGCGTATGTGAGTGTAACACATAATAATGCAAGCAGTAATAGAGTTAGTTTCTTCATCGGTATATAGATTAAGATATTTATCATGTTGCAAAAGTGCGAAAAAAGAATAGTGGCAATACTCTATTTTTGTCCTTAAAACATGTATATATTTTCCATAAAGGCTGAAAAACAGCCTATTTTCGGATATGTATAAAAAAGCCGTCTCAAATATGACTTTGAAACGGCTTATTATTCAACAATACTTTTTACCTTGAAAAGACTGGACTATTACCAGCCCTGATTCTGTGTCAGGCTTGTGTTCATATCTGTTTCATGTTTAGGTATCGGCCATACATAGTATTGGTCTCCACCCCATGTCCAGTTGTAAGTTATAACACCCCAAACGTCTTTCATACCGGCAGTACCGTCAGCGTTATTGAACTTGCTTTCTTTCCAGGTTTTCCAACGAATTTCTTCATAGAAGGAAACACCTTCACCGGCAGTTTCCCAACGATATTCGTTCTGGATACGAGTGCGCATATTGTCTTGCCCGCTAACCTGTGTTGCAGCATTGCTGTTCAAAAGGGCTACACCGGCACGTTCACGTACAAGATTTACTTGTTCGATGGCTTCAGCAGTCTTGCCTTGTTCGTTCAGCGCTTCTGCCAATCCTAATACGACTGTTGCATAGCGGATGATAGGCAAGTCAATCGGAGATTTTTCACGGTTGGTCATTTCGCTTGAACCTTCGGCTACAAACTTGCGGAACAGATAGTACAAGTGGCTCTGTGTATCGGTACGGAGGTCGAATGGAGCGTTAGTATCTGCACCATAGTACGGCCAGCGTGAAGTAAAGGTGTGGTCTACACTGTTACCCGAACCATTGTAGGTAGCATACGGAGTAATGATAGTCTGTGCCAAACGCGGGTCACGGTTTTCGTAAGCGGCTTTGATACGTGCTTCATTACCGGCCGGCAAATATAATGCTTGTGCGGCAGCGCTCAGTTTGCTCAAACGGCTTTCCACTTTTTTCTTAATATTTTCGATTTCTTTGTCAATGTCACCTTCATAGCCTAATGAAAGAAGCTCAGCCTTCAATACATCTGCATCTGTATTGCGCAGGAAGAACACTTCACGATCTTTAAGATCCATGGATGAGTATCCGGGAAGATAATCATCCCAATTGAACTTGCTGCCGTCTACATTTTCATAAGTGTCAACGAAGTCGGTGCTGGCCAAAATGGTATTCCAGCAAGAACCGAATGTCGTACGACCACCGTAACGGAAGCTCATGGCGTTACCATCAGCACTTCCATTGTTGTCGATACATTGCAATGAGAAGATTGCTTCATCGCTTTGTTCGTTGGCTTCTTTGAAGAGTTGTTTATAACCTCCATCGAACAACTTGTGTCCCATGTTTCCTACTTGGCGGAAGTCAGATTCAGCCTTTGCCCATTCTTGCATCCACAAATAAACTTTACCGCGCAATGCGTAAGCAACAGATTTGGTTATATGTCCCCATTGTGCATTACCGGCAGCAATACGGTCGGGCAATGTCGGCTCGTTGATGGCATCAGTTAAGTCTTTGATACAGCCTTCCCATACTTCCGCTTCACTGTTGCGTGGCTTTTTGGCTTCTGTTACAGGGATAGGTTCGTCATAGTAAGGAACACCTCTGAAAACAGCATTCAATTTATAGTAGAAGAATGCACGCAACACTTTAACTTCAGCAATTAGTTTGTTTTTAAATGCATCGGGAACCGGAGCCTCAGCAAGATGCTGGATAGCATCGTTTGCACGTTGGACTCCTTCATAGTGTTGTCTCCAATAGTCTGAGAAAAGGCCGGAACCGATAGATGCTGTTCCTGCCAGAATAGGGTAGTCATTATCACGGCAGCTACCGCTTGCGCAGAATGCCTCCAGTTCGTATGCCTTCTTTGCAACATAGTCTTCGCGTAGCTCGCTGTACACACCGGCTACACCCAGTTCGCAAAAGTTTTCATTACTCCACATGGAGTTTGATGCCGCTTTGTCATAGGGCACGGTGTCCAATAAGTCACCTCGGCAACTGCTTAAAGCTGTTACCGCAGCTGATAATATAAATAATTTTGTAAATAGTTTCATAAGTTCGTATCTTAAGGTTATTAGAATGTAATGTTAGCACCGACAGCAATACTTCTAAACGGAGAGTATCCCATACCGGTTGCTGATTCCGGGTCCTGACCTTCGAAAGAAGTGATTGTCAGTAAGTTTTCTGCAGAAACATAAATACGTGCATTCTGCATCGCTACTTTTGTTACCCATTTCTGTGGCAAAGTATAGCCTAAAGACAAGTTTTTCAGTTTGATATAGTCACCATTGTACAACCAGCGGTTAGATGATGCGTTGTTCTGAACGTTACCGTCAAGGTAAGTCATACGCGGATATTTACCATTGATGTTTGTACGTGGGTCATCAGGATTGCTCGGATCGTAGAAATAGTGGTCGTCTGCAATGCGCTGTGCGATGTTGTTACCCCATTCTGTCTTGGCAGCGTTGTAACCTGCTGTCGGACCCCAATAGATGTCGAAACCGGCAGCACCTGCCCATACCATTGAGATATCAAATCCGTTCCATGCAGCAGAAGCTTGGAAACCGAAGTTGTATTTCGGAGTCTTGGAACGTCCCTGGAATTCTTCATCGTCAGAGTCACCATATACACCGTCACCGTTAACGTCGGCATAGATGTAGTCACCATAGTAGATATTAGCTTTACCGATTGAGTTGCCCGGTTTGAATTTGTAACCTGCATCCATCATGGCTTTTACCCAGTTCATATCTTCTTCCGTACGAATCATACCACCTTTAGGACCACCTGCCGGATTTACAGAACCGTCTGCATTGAAGTATTTACCATTTCCTTTATATACACTGCGATAGCGATATTCGTTCAACATGTGACCTTCTACTACCGGAGAGTTACCGCCGGATGAGGCTTTTCCGATATTGTCTGTCCATTTACCACCAGTCAATGTATTGGTCGGATCTTCTACCCATGTTCTGGTATATTCACCGTTGTACTTGTCTACCTTATTTTTATTATAAGAGAAGTTACCGCTTACAGAATATTCTACCTTTCCGATTCTGTCACGCCATCCTAATGAAAGTTCGAAACCGTCATTGCTTACTTCTGCAATATTCTGGCGGGGAGCCTTCACATTGACACCGTCACTGTTGTTATGGTAACCCAAAACGTATTCCATGGCAGGACGATACAAGATACCGGAAGTCATCTTATGATAAATGTCGATTCCGACAGTCAAACGGTTGTTCAGCAATGCAGCATCGATACCTAAGTTGGTAGTGGTTGTTGATTCCCACTGCAACAGTTCGTTGGCATAAGCTGTGATAGCCAAACCTGAAACCAAGCTGTTACCAAATACATAGTTACTGGTTCCGTAAGCTGATTGGTATTCATAGTTACCGATTTCAGAGTTACCCAATTTACCCCAAGACAAACGAATCTTCAAGTTATCCAACCATGAACGGGTTGATTCCATAAACGCTTCTTCAGAGATACGCCATGCACCTGACAATGATGGGAAGAATCCCCAACGGTGGTCTTCGTGGAAACGTGAAGAACCGTCATAACGGAAGTTTGCCTCGAACAAGTAGCGTGAGTCATATGCGTAGTTTACGCGGCCGAAATAAGAACGAGTGGCATAGTCCTGAGTAGAACCGCCGATGCTTGTCATTTCTGTAGCTTCACTGAACTGGTTCAATGATTCGTCAATCAAACCTTTCTTGGATGCATTAACCTTATAATAGTTCTTGTAGAATTCCTGATAACCCAACAATGCAGAAACATCATGCTTCTGAGCAAATGTGTGGTGATAGTTAATCAGGTTCTCCAATGTATAAGAATAGTTTGATTCATAGTCGAAACTAGTGCTCAACTGTGAGGGTGGAGTAATACCGTCAACAATTACACCGTCACTGAAACGTGTCTGATAAGCAGGCACACCATGTTGGCGTGTTTCATAAATATAGCGGTTATAGTTGAAGTTGAAATCCCAGCTCAAATCTTCAAAGAATTTGATTTTGCTGAACAAAGTGGTATTGAAGCGGTTATAACGTTTGAAACCGTCGTTACGTGCCAACTTGTATAACGGGTTATTGGCCGTAGCACGTTCGTCAGGACATTCCGGATAACCGTAGCTACCGTTCCAGTAAGGATAAGTACCGGCTGTAGACTGGCGCAGGAAGTTATTCGCATTTGAAAAGTCACCTACTTCACGATCCATCTGTGATGCATAAGTACGAGTACCTACCGTTAACCATTTGGTCGGATTAGCTTCAATGTTGGCACGCATTGAATAACGTTTGTTGGCAGTATTATCTACCACACCTTCATTATCCTGATAACCTGCAGACAACAAGAAGCGAATTTTGTCAGAACCACCGGATACGGACAAGTTATGGTCATGGATTACACCACCCGAGAATAATTCTTCGGCCCAGTCGGTATTCGGATAAGCAATGTAATTGGGCACACCGTTTTCGTTCAGACCATTCGGATCTTTAGATTTCTCACGCCACAAATCAATGTATTTCTGGTCGAACAAATCATCTGACTTTCCTACATTTCTATATGATTCATTCATCAACTCCATGTAATCAGCATAATTACTCATCATTTTAATCATACGAGTTGGGCTGTTGAATGAGATGCGGCCGCTATAGTTGATGTTGATTTTATCACGTGTACCAGCCTTGGTAGTTACTAAGATAACACCATTGGCAGCACGTGCACCATAGATAGCACAAGAAGCAGCGTCCTTCAAAATAGAGATGTTTTCAACGTCCAGAGGGTTTACGGCATTCAATGAACCTTCCATACCGTCGATAATAACCAACGGAGATGCAGTATTCATGGTACCGACACCACGAACGCGCAGAGTAGTGTTGTCTTCACCTGGCATTGCAGAACCTGATGATGCTTGCAAACCGGGGCTCAAACCAGCCAATGCAGAAGACACAGTAGTGATGGGACGAGATTTAGTTTGTTCCTCGAAGTCCACGGAAGCAACCGCACCGGTTAGATTTACTTTTTTCTGTACACCATAACCAACAACTACCACCTCATCTAAAGTTTCGGAATCTTCCTCTAACTTTATAGACAGGTTATTTGTTGTGCTTGTAATCTTTATATCCTTTGTGATGTATCCGATATATGATACTTGCACGGTGCAGTTTAAAGGGACGTTTAAAATATTATCTTTGCACTAAAA
>ULSA01011997.1_pt1 | contig 11864 bp, 9 predicted proteins | sample 1955951 | NCBI WGS metagenome assembly ULSA01 (sample SAMEA4835697, study PRJEB28245) | human gut metagenome | biome: gut microbiome; material: fecal sample | place: Denmark | collected 2008 | reverse complement strand
GGAGTTCAGACATTACCTTATACCCTTTATGATGGTATTCTCTTACCTCTCACTCCTTACCTCTTACCTCTTGGGCTCCCCCTCCGGGGAAGCCTATTTTGTGAGCGCCGTTATCGGATTGCGGTTGCCTTTCATGCTTACGAGGAAGGCTTTGGCAGCCCCGAAGCGCAGATACATATCTATGCGCACGGGAATATGGTTCTTGTCGTCGGTAACGTAGAAGCGGGCAATCTCCTTGTACTTGCCTTTCTCAAGCTCCTTATAGGACAGTTCAAGGCATTTGTACTTCTTGCCGTTGTCGGCTTTGACGGTGGAACGGCCGCGGAAAGCTATCATTGCGGGGGTGCGGCTGTCGCCATCTACCATCGGGAACTTCACGGTGTAGCCCTTCTTCCAGTTAGAGGGATCGAAGGAGCGGGCGCGGAGGAAGACGTTCAGCATATCGAAAACGCAGTCGTTATAGGTATGCTCGGCCCATAAGTGGGTGCCGTCCTTACGCTGATAATGCTGCTTGACGTGAGCTTTGCCGCCCGGATAGGTGTAGAAGACTTCGTCTACGGTGTAGCGTTTGCCCTCGAAAGAGCCTTTGCGGAAATACAAGGGGGCCAAATCCATCGTGCTGTAACTGAGCAGCGTGTCGCGCATGACGAACATTTTGTCGGCACGCGAGTTGCCTTTCGTCGTCAGACTTGTGCGGTAGGCTTTGTGTCCGTTGTAGGTGCTGGTTACGGAATACATCGAAGCGGTGCCGGCTTTCACCCATACAAACTTCCAGTTGAAATAGAGATTGTAGGTAAGATACTCGCCGCCGTTGAACGCGGTGTTGCGTAATCCGCACTGTGCGTCGGCCTTCTGCGATGCGAAAAGCATCATGAGGGCTATCAATGCGCCCCGCAGGATATTGTATGTCCTTGTTTTCATCATCCTTAGTCTTCGTTTTTTTAATGTGTCAACAATGTTGTTTATTTGGGAATATACTCCAGTCCGAGACTGCGGGCGCGCTCCATATTGCGGTTCTTTATGGTGTGCCGGGTGTCGTCTTTCTGCTTCTTTATTGCCGAGGGCTTCTGCCGCGACAGCTCCGTAGCAGTGGGATTCCACGTCTCTTTCAAGTCCCATTTCTCCCTGCACTCAATCTTTTCGGGGTAGTAATACACCTGTTCAGGCTGCCTGTCGGCTGCGTATTCGCCCGTATCCCATTGCTCATTGCCGTTGGAATCGATGAACATACGCAGATAATACTCGCCGGGACGCACGTAATTGAGCCTTGCCACGCCGTCGCGGGCCGTTACTTCCTTCACTATCTTGTCTGAACCGCTGAGCAACTGCACCACAATCGCGGTGTCTTTCATGCCCGTAATCGTCAGTTCGATATTGCTATACTCGTCGGAAGAGCGCACCTTGAAGCCCTGTTTGTATGGCACGGTGGTCTTTCCGTAGATGTCTGTGAACGCGAGAGTGTCTATCTCGAGACTATATTGTGCCCCCGATGTCCAGTCGGCAACGATGGTATAAGCGCGATGCTTGTCGGGTCGCGGCCCGAACATGAAGGGTTTGACATACCATGCGGTGTCAATCTGTTCGTAAAGGTGTATCGCTGCGGTGTCGGAGCGCAGCAACGGTGTGGGGAAAGAGATGCCGAGCGACTGGTCCGGGTCGAGGACAGACGGTACATCATACTTCGCCTCGAGCGGTTTTGCAGGGAATTCAGTCTCAAAAGGTTTTCCTTTTTTCTCTAATTTTTCCTGCTTCTTCTTCCACTTGTCGTACTCCTCCTGCTGCGCCTTCAGCCTTTTGGCATACGGATTGCGCGACAACAGCTCCAGAGTGTCGGTCTGTTGCTGTAGCGTTCCGGTGCTGTCGGTCGCCATATAGGTGACGGCCAGCGACAAAGTGTCGCGGTTTACGAGCGCAGTGTCGCGCAGCCAGTACGTAATAGAGTCCTGCTTTAATGATGGTTCGATGACAAACGCGTCTTTTTCGTCGAAATCCAAGCCTTTAATCTCGGGCAAACGGCTGTCTCCATAACTGAAAAACAGGCTGAAAGACTCTGGTTCTTTGCGCTCGCTCTTCAGGAAATAGCGGTCAGTCTGCACCTCGTTGAAGGCCTGCAACACGATGTTGTCGGGCAGGAAGTGTGTATATGGCGTTCTGCTTATGTCGCGGATGTGAAGCGAGTCGGCCCAGATGGTGTCCTGCCTGATATCCGGTTTCGATGTCGGAGTGATGATGTCGTGATTGAAAGCGAGCATTTCGCTTTTCTGGGAGAACATATAATTGCCGTCAACGTCCTGCAATGCGTAGACGCGGTAGTTGCCTTCTGCAATGCCTTTTATTACGAAACGGCCGTTACCGTCGGTCCGCGACACCCTCACCATAGGCTTTTTGCAGAATGCCGAGTCGGAGGTGTCGTCGTAAAGTCCCACCAATATGCCTTTTATAGGCTCATGATTAGACGCATCGATGACGCATCCCGACACCTCGAGCGTGTCGATATGGTCGCCGGTAGAGAATGTAAAGGTGTAGTTTCCGAGCGGATTGCCCTCATTGTTGTCGGAGATGGCATCGGAAAAGTCGATGGTATAAGTGGTGTTTTGCTTCAAACTGTCCTGCAACTCCACCTTAACGCTGCGCCCCTGACCCGTGATTTCGGGCTGTTCAAACTGCGGTGGCGACACGACAACCTTTTCCGACGGGTTGTCGAGCTTTATATATTCATCGAAAAATATCGCTATCTTCTTTCCTTTCACGCCCGTTGCCTTGTCGGCAGGTGTGGAACCGAGAATCCGCGGAGGCGTCTCGTCAAACCATCCGCCATCCGGATTGCCCATCTTTGCGCACGCCGTGAACAGCAACGCCATGACAGCCATCGCGCAAAACGGTATTTTCTTAATGTTTAGGAAAGCCATCATACTGACTGTTTATTGTTCATCTCAAGCAGTTCGTCAATGTTCTTGCGACTGTTCGACAGTCTCGGAATCTTGTGCTGACCGCCTAATTTGCCTTTCTTCTTCAGCCATTCGCTGAACAGTCCGGGCTTCGCCTTCACCACTTCGAGCTGTTGCAGCGTGATGTCATGGAAGCGCTTGGCCTCGTAATCACTGTTTATGCTTTGCAGTTTGGCATCGAGCAGATAAGCAAACTCATTCATGTCGGCCGGTTCTTTAGAAAATTCTATGAGCCATTGGTGGCGGCAACGCGCCTTATCATCCATGAAAACGGGAGCTGCGGTGTACTCCAAAACCTCTGCTCCGGTCTGTTTGCAGGCGGCATCGAGGCTCTTTTCGGCGTTGTCCATTATCACTTCCTCGCCGAAAGCATTGATAAAGTACTTCGTTCTGCCAGTTATGACAAACTTATAGGGGTTCTTCGACGTGAAACTCACGGTGTCGCCGATGACGTAACGCCACAGTCCGCACGACGTAGAGATTACCATAGCATAGTTCTTGCCCACTTCCACGCCTGCGAGCGGCACCACCGTTGGGTTGTCCGAGCCGTATTCGTCCATAGGAATGAACTCGTAGTACACGCCATAGTCGAGCATCAGCAGCATGGCGGGGTCGCTGAGGTCGTTCTGAATGCCGAAGAAACCCTCGCTGGCATTATACGTTTCCATATAATGCATCGACGACTTGGTAATCAGTTTCTTGTATTGCTCACGATAAGGGGTGAAGGCAATGCCGCCGTGGAAGAACACTTCGATGTTGGGCCACACCTCTTCGAGATGCTGTTTGCCAGACAGTTCCATCACCCGCACAAGCACGGAGAGCATCCACGAGGGCACTCCCGAAAGATTGGTTACGTTGCTTCGCAGCGTCTCATGGGCGATTCTGTCGCGCTTCACCTCGAAATCAGACAACAAGGCGGTCTGTTTCTTCGGCACACGCACGAGGTTTGCCAACGGATTGATGTTCTCGATGAGAATCGCACTGAGGTCGCCGACGAGCGAATCAGTGAGATTATAGTTAGGCGAATGACTTCCGCCGAGGATAAGAGCCTTACCGTCGAGCACGCGTGAGGCGGGATTGTTCTCCAAATAGAAAGCCACCACGTCCTTGCCACCCTGATAATGAATCTGCTTGAGGCCGTCGGCCGACACCGGAATGAACTTACTCTTGTCGTTTGTCGTACCCGATGACTTCGCATACCATTTCACCTGCCCCGGCCAAAGCACATTGCTTTCACCATGACGCATACGGTCTATGTCCTCTTTCAGTTCCTCGTAAGTGTTCACGGGAATGTTTTGGGCAAAATCCTCATACCCTTTTATCGTACCGAAGAGATGGTTTCGTCCATACTCCGTGTTTTTTCCGCGTGCCACGAGATAGTCGAGTACCTCGGCCTGCATTGCCTCAGCATCGTTGAAATGCCTCTCCAGTTCATGCTGACGGGCACGGAAGAACAGCTTTTCTGCTATGTTAGTCAGACTCATTATTATATATGTTATATCTCCACCGCAACATCGAGTGCCAAACGGTTCACCACGGGAGGCTGTGCTACCAATGGATGAATACCTTTATGCAAAGGTAACGCAAACTTTCGTAATAGTAGGAGTTTTCACGTTTTTTATCATTCGCCGCCAAAAGCCTTTGCCTCGGCCGCCGCAATGATATTTTCCTTGAGTACGGAAGCGCTGCTCAGACTGATGTCTGACAGGTCGAAGTCCGTACCAATGCCTACGGTAGCGGCCTGCTGGCGGCGTTTGCGGTTCTCCGCGGCGCGCTTGGAATCTTCCAAAATCAAGGCTTTCAAGTCTACTTCACTTTTATTTTCCACCTTAATTTCTGCCAGTTCCGGCTCTTTCAACGCTACTTCCACGTCAGTTTTCGGCATCGTTTCTACGTTGCCTGAGGCCTGAGCAGGCTTTTTTGTATCCATACCCACCACTATAGCGGCAGCACCTGTGGCTTCCGCCTCCTGCGCACCGGCATCTTCCGAAGCCCCGAACCCGGCTTTTTCCTCAGCCTCCATGCGCACGCGCTTGGCCTCCAATACTTTATCCAGGAATTTTTTTTCTTTGCGCAACCGCTGCAAAGTGGCTTTCGCGGCAATCTGCTGGCTCTCTTTTTTAGAGTAGCCCTTACCGTCTCCACCCTCTATCCCCTCTACGAGAACACGGAAATGGAACATCGGACTGCCGTTCTCGTCAGACTTCTCATCAAGCATATCGAAATCAATCTCCGCACGGTTTTTCTGCGACCACTCTATCAGCTTCGACTTGAAGTTCACCTCCTTGTAGGCCACCTTATCTATATTGATAAGCTCCCCCAATATCCGTTGCTCCATGAACCTGCGGCACGCCTCGTAGCCACGGTCCAGATAGAGTGCGCCGACAAGCGCCTCGAAAGCGTTTCCACCAAGATAACTGTTGTGCGAAGAGCTGCGTCCGCTCGACAATATCAGCCTGTTGATGCCCATCTCTTTAGCCAGCCGGTTGAGCGTATCGCGCTGTACAATCTTCGAGCGTGTGTTGGTGAGAAATCCCTCACGCTTCCCCGGAAAGTGCTGGTACACTATATCTCCCACGATGGCGTCGAGTATGGCATCTCCCAAGAACTCCAGACGCTCGTTGTTCGCAGGTTTTCCCTTTTCTGTACGGCGCGCTACGCTCTTGTGCATAAGAGCGAGCTTATAATAACTGATGTTGTGCGGATAGCAGCCGATAATGTCATATAAAGACAAATAAAGCTCCTTGTCCTTCCGGAAAGGGAGCTTTATTTTGTCTACAAAGTTATTCAGCATACTTTTTGAATATAACACACGCGTTGTGTCCGCCGAAACCGAAGGTGTTGCTCATAGCAGCGCGCACCTCTCTCTTCTGAGCCTCGTTGAACGTAAAGTTCAGATTATAGTCGATTTCCGGGTCTTCGTCGCCGGCCTCATGGTTGATTGTAGGCGGCACGATGTCGTTTTTCACTGAAAGAACGGCTACCATAGCCTCGACAGCACCGGCAGCACCGAGCATATGGCCTGTCATTGACTTTGTAGAAGATATGTTCAGCTTGTAAGCCGCATCACCAAACACTTCCTTGATGGCCTTAGCCTCAGAGATGTCGCCCACGTGTGTGGATGTTCCGTGAACATTGATGTAGTCGATATCCTCAGCCTTCATGCCTGCATCGTCGAGCGCATTCTGCATCACGAGCTTCGCTCCGAGTCCTTCCGGGTGTGAAGCCGTGATATGATAAGCGTCGGCACTTGCGCCCTCGCCCACCATCTCGGCATAAATCTTAGCTCCGCGAGCCTTAGCGTGCTCAAGTTCCTCAAGAATCAGGCAGCCAGCGCCCTCGGCCATGATAAATCCGTCGCGGCTTGCGCTGAACGGGCGGCTTGCGTGCTCCGGGTCGTCGTTGCGTGTAGAAAGGGCCTTCATAGCATTGAAGCCGCCAACTCCACAAGCGCATACGGCAGCCTCGGCACCACCACTCACAATCACGTTGGCCTTGCCCAGACGAATCAAATTGAAAGCATCGGCAAGGGCGTTGCTTGAAGAAGCGCACGCACTTGTCGTGGTGTAGTTAGGGCCGTGGAAGCCAAAATGTATTGAGATGTGTCCCGAAGCGATGTCGGCAATCATCTTAGGGATGAAGAACGGGCTGAACTTCGGACCTTTGTCCTCGTTCTTACCATAATATGTTACTTCGTCCTCGAATGTCTTGATACCGCCGATACCCACGCCATAAACGACGCCGATACGATTCATGTCTTCCTTCTCGAGGTCGAGACCCGAGTCCTTCACGCCCTGCATTGCACTAATCATAGCCAACTGCGTGTAACGGTCGAGCTTGCGGGCCTCCTTACGGTCAATCCAGTCGTTAACATTGAGGTCTTTCACCTCGCAGGCAAACTGGGTCTTGAAGAGGGAAGCGTCAAAATGAGTGATAGGAGCAGCCCCACTCTTTCCTGCAACAAGGTTCTTCCAGGTTTCTTCCGGAGAGTTTCCCACCGGAGTAACCGCACCGAGACCTGTTACAACTACTCTCTTTAATTCCATATACTTAATATAGATACATAAAAAAAATTGAGAATCAACAAATGAGAATCATGAAGTGCCCTACACGGTGAAGCGTATGAGCCTGTACATGATTCTCATTTCCCAAAACTCAATTATGAATAATTATTATTTTGCGTTCTCCTCAATGTAAGAAATAGCGTCGCCAACAGTAGCGATCTTCTCTGCCTTATCATCTGGAATAGAGATACCGAATTCCTTCTCGAACTCCATGATGAGCTCTACGGTGTCCAAAGAGTCTGCACCGAGGTCGTTTGTGAAGCTTGCCTCAGCCTTAACTTCTGCCTCGTCAACACCCAACTTATCTACGATAATCTCTTTTACTTTGCTTTCAATCTCTGACATAATTGTAAAAATTTAATGTTAAAAAAATAATATTCTAATTCAAAATCGGTTGCAAAGAAACGAAAATAAATCCGTATGTGCAAATATTTTCAACAAAAAAGCGACTTGTATTGCACAAACCACCCCTTATTGTGCAACATTTAACCCGCCTCACCTCATGTGTGGGAAGTTTTAAGAGGCGGAAAAGAGATGAGGTTATGAGGTGAAATATGCTTTTACAGGTAATCTCACCTTATGACCTTAAAACCTGAAAGCGAAGCGACCTTAAAACCTCATAACCTCACAACACTACTTTGATTTACGTCAAAAAAACTTCGGATGTTTACTTTTTCATCCCCAAGCCCTGCTGTTATACGCCCAATAACACTAACTTTGCAGCGTATTCGTGAGAATGCTTTTATTTTCATTAGGTTAGTAGTTTGATAGATTAAGGTAAAGATTATGTTATTAAATTTAGAGACAACACTGTTGTTTGGATTCGTGGCTATAATGACACTTTGCTGCATATTAGCCCTCAGAATACAGACATCTGTTGAAAAACGTTAGAGGCCGGCGTGAGTGATTCATGTCGTCCTCTTTTTTTATTAATATAAGTATCACGCGCGTAAAGAGGTCGCCCACCGATTATGGCTCACCCGATAAATCGTAGGATACGTTCACCACAGAGACACAGAGTACACAGAGATTTATATGTCATTACAAACTTTTCCTGTCAGATAGCGAACGAAAAGTAATTCTGCCCGAAATACTCGAGTACTAAGCCCGAATTACTTGAGTATTTTAGGCCAGATTATTCGAGTACTAAAGCCCCGATACTCGAGTACTTGCCCCGAATTACTCCAATACTACAATCGAAATACGGCATTTGTCTGACCTCCCGTACTCCTGTCTCCTTTTGTTAGTTCTTCCCCCCTTGGGGGGATTAGAGGGGGGCTTCAATACTTGAACGAGCTGCCGCCGAGGAACTCGCGCAGCAGACTTGTAGGAGGCAGGCTGCGGTAGGGTATCGGCTTGAAGTATTTCAGGAATTTCAGCAGGCGATAGGCTTCGCTGTGCTCGTCGCAGTTCTCGGGAACCTGCTCAAGTAGCGGCTCGGCTTGCGACTTTATGACCGCCAACTCGTATATCATGGCTGTATTGAACATAGCATCGGCATTCTCCTGATATGGGAATATCCACTTGTTTTCGCCTGCCCTGACGCTCGGCCAGCGGCGGATGGTCTCGGCGGCGGAGCATCCACGGTACTTGTAGTCGCGTATGATGCGGCGCAGCAGACGGTTGTCGGTTGTCGGAATGTAGTTGTGATGGTCGAGCAGGATGGTGGTGAGGGCTGATGCATAAACGCGGAATTTCTGCTCCTCGGGTATCTGCGCCGTCAGTTCCGGGTTCAGGGCGTGGATGCCTTCCACTATCAGCACGTTGTCATCGTTCATCTTCAGCCGGCGGCCGCTGCGTTCGCTGCGTCCCGTCTGGAAGTTGTAGCGCGGCAACTCCACCTCCTCGCCGCGGAAAAGCGCGCGGAACTGCTCGTTGAGCAACGGGATGTTGAGGGCGTGGATGCTCTCGTAGTCATACTCGCCCGATTCGTCCTTCGGTGTCTTCTCACGGTCTACGAAGTAGTCGTCGAGCGAAACCTGGAGCGGTTTGATGCCGTTTGTGAGCAACTGGATGGACAACCGCTTGCACGTGGTGGTCTTTCCCGATGACGAAGGGCCGGCCAGCAGCACCACCTTCACGCTCTTGCGGCGCGCTATCTCGTCGGCTATTGCTGAGATTTTCTTCTCCTGCAACGCCTCCGACACATTGATTATATCGTTTGCGTTGCCGTTGCTCACGGCAGCATTGAACGCTCCCACGGTGTCTATTCCGAGGATGCTCTGCCACCGGTGGTGCTCCTGAAAAATCTCGAACATCTTGTCCTGACTTATCACCTCGCCTAAGCGCGCCGGGTCTTCACGTGTCGGCGCGCGCAGAAGCATACCGTCATAGTATTTCTCCAAGCCAAAGATGTGGAGCTGTGAGGTGTTGGTGAGTAGCGTTCCGTAGTAATAATCGGTGTAATCGCCTATTTTATAATAGGTCGTATATAGGTTGCCGAGCGTCTCGAGCAGTTGCACTTTCGATTTCGCGCCGGCCTTTCGGAACATCTCTATCGCATCTTCTGCCGGACACCTGAAGCGGTGTATGGGCATTGCGGCATCGATAATCTCCTGCATCCGCCTGTGCAGTGCAGCCACATCCTCCTCGGTTACGGCCCGGCCTATGTGCAGGTCGCAGTAATATCCGTTAGATACGGGGATGTCTATTACCACCGACCCCTCCGGATACAGGTCGTGGACGGCCTTGCAGAGCACGAAGAACAGCGACCGGGTGTAGGCTCTCAGACCGCTTGGCGAGTGCAGGTCGAGGAACTCTATGTCCTTGTCGTTGTAGACGCGGTAGTGCATTCCCTCTACTTTGTTGTTGACTTTCGCGCTCACCGGCCCGAAGTCCATTTTTAGATTTAATTCATTATAAATTTCAGAAAGTGTACTCCCGATAGCGAATTTTTGAGTTTTTTTATTATTTTTGCATCGGATTTGTATTGTATGTTTCATTCTGATAGAGATTTATGGTTTTGTAATCATGATGTCATTCACGAGTGTAAATTTAAGAAAATAAACGCAAACATCCGCAATCAAAGACATTACAATAACATTAAATATGTCAATTTGGATAATTTTTAAGTTAATAGGCTCACTCGCCTTGTTGATGTACGGAATGAAATCAATGAGCGAAAGCCTGCAGAAAATGGCGGGTTCGCAACTTCGCCACGTGTTACAGGCCATGACAACAAACCGCCTTACGGGAATGCTTACGGGTGTGTTTGTTACCGCAGCAGTACAATCCTCAACGGCAACGACCGTAATGACAGTGTCGTTCGTCAACGCCGGACTCCTCACGCTGGCTCAGGCAATATCCGTTATCATGGGAGCCAACATCGGAACGACGCTCACGGCGTGGATAATGTCCGCCGGATTTTCCTTTAATATTACCGACTTCGTGTTCCCGGCGTTTTTTATTGCCATTATTCTTATATACAATAAGAAACGCAAGAACATAGGTGATTTCCTCTTCGGCATATCTTTTATGTTCCTCGGACTTGGCACCTTGCGCCAGACCGGCATTGATATGCACCTCGGAGAAAGCCAGCCCGTACTCGAATTTTTCTCGAGTTTCGACCCCACCAGCTTTGTTACGACCATCGTGTTCCTGCTCATTGGCGGCGTGCTCACCATGTGCGTGCAGTCATCGGCTGCCGTGATGGCTATCACGATGATACTCTGTTCGAGCGGCGTACTGCCCATTTATCAGGGCATCGCGCTTGTGATGGGCGAGAATATCGGTACTACGGTGACATCGAACCTCGCCGCTCTGACGGCCAACACGCAGGCCCGGCGAGCCGCCTTCGCCCATATGTTCTTCAATATGTTCGGCGTTGTGTGGATATTATGCGTCTTCCATCCGTTTATCGACATGGTGTGCGACTTCGTGGGCTATGACTCCAGCATGACGAAAGAGGCCGTGGGACAGGCCGTGTTCCTTAAAAACGCAGCCAAGCTGTCGTTTGTCCTGGCAGCCTTCCACACCTGTTTCAACCTTGCCAACACGTTTATCCTGATATGGTTCATACCACAGATAGAGCGCATCGTGTGCTATGTCATCAAGCCGAAGAAGGCCGACGAGGAGGAAGACTTCCGTCTGCGCTTTATCAGCAGTGGCATCATGGAGACGCCGGAGCTTTCGGTTCTTGAGGCTCAGAAGGAGATACAGTCTTTTGCCGAGCGCATACAGAGGATGTTCTCGATGGTGCGTCAGTTGCTCGGAGAGAAGGACGAGACGGCCTTCAACAAGCTCTATTCGCGCATAGAGAAGTATGAGGGCATAAGCGACAATATGGAAATAGAGATTGCCAAGTATCTCGACAACGTGAGCGACGCGCACCTCAGCGATGAGACGAAGGCCAAGATTCGTTCTATGTTGCGCGAGATAAGCGAGATAGAGAGTATCGGCGACAGTTGCTACAACATGGCCCGCACCATCGCGCTGAAGGTTCAGGGCAAGCAGGAGCACTTCACCGAGAAGCAGTATGAGCACATGCACCAAATGTTCGAACTCACCGACGAGTCGCTCACCGAGATGAACGTGCTCTTCGCAGGCCGCAAGGACAACTTCGACGCGAACCGTTCGTTCAACATTGAGAACGAGATAAACAACTATCGCAACCAGCTCAAGAGTCAGAACATCAGCGATGTGAACAACCACGTCTATTCTTACGCTGTCGGAACGATATATATGGACATCATCAACGAGTGCGAGAAGCTCGGCGACTATGTCGTGAACGTCATCGAGGCACGTATGCGTACAAGGCAGAAGGATGCATAGTCCGAATGCTGGAGGCTTCGGATGGAGACAGTAGACAGGAGTTCGGGAGTTCAGACAAACGCTTTTGGGAAGCGTTCCTATT
>ULSA01002319.1_pt1 | contig 11892 bp, 7 predicted proteins | sample 1955951 | NCBI WGS metagenome assembly ULSA01 (sample SAMEA4835697, study PRJEB28245) | human gut metagenome | biome: gut microbiome; material: fecal sample | place: Denmark | collected 2008 | reverse complement strand
CAGGTATTGATAACTGGAAAGCCGCAATTCGAGTCTATGAAAAAAATTTCGACCATCCAATTATCGAAAAGGATCTTATGGATGTAGAAGGAGCTGCAGAATTGATTGCAGGGTATACCCCCGACCTAATTATAGGTGGGCCACCATGCCAGGATTTTTCGACTGCAGGTTTCCAGGATGAAAGTCGTGGTAGGGCAATTCTTTCAATATGCTATTCTCAAATTGTCAGCCTTGTTCATCCAAAATACTTTGTCATGGAAAATGTAGCCACAATACGAAACACAAAATCATTCCAGAGTGCTATTGCTAATTTTCGTGCTGCCGGCTATGGGCTCACTCAAATGGTTCTGGATGCCGCATACTGCGGGGTTCCACAGACAAGAAAAAGAATGTTTGTCGTTGGTGCGCTTGGTGCCTCCGATGGTTTCTTGGACGAAGAACTTAAGTGTAACTTGGCACAAAAACCTATGAGCATACACGACTATCTTGGAGATTCACTCGGAATTGATTATTACTTCCGCGTTCCGACTAATTACAATCGTCGAGGTGTTTTTAGTGTACACGAACCCTCTATGACAATACGGGCAGTCGACCGCCCTATCCCTAAAGGATATAAAGGTCACCCCAATGACCCTGTTCCAGTTGCAGAAGTGCGTTGTTTGACCCCGAAAGAACGAAGCTACATACAGACATTCCCAGAAAGTTTCCAATTTATTGGGGGGAAATCCGACATTAACTCCATGATTGGGAATGCTGTACCAGTCAATTTGGCGAAGTATGTAGGTTCAGCACTTATGAGGTATATTATTTCCGAAGAAAGTAGAGAAAACGATGAGAGTAATTGATTTATTTGCGGGCTGCGGCGGTATGTCTTTAGGCTTTGAGAACGTAGGCTTCGATATTGTCGCAGCATTTGATAACTGGGATGCCGCGATAACAATTTACGAAAGCAACTTCTCTCATCCCATCTATAAAAAGGATTTGGGTGTAGATGATGTAATTCAGCAGATATCCGATTTGCATCCAGATATTATAATGGGTGGTCCCCCTTGCCAAGACTATTCTATAGCAGGAAAACGAGAGTTGGGAAAGCGTGCGAACCTTACAATTCGGTTTGCTGAAATTGTAAGTACAGTAAAACCGACATGGGTGGTATTTGAAAATGTCTATAATATTGAACGCTTTTCAACCGTCACAGTGCTTAAGCAAATGCTGTCAGACGCAGGGTATGGCATTACCACACAGGTATTGGATGCAAGCCGGTGTGGTGTTCCGCAAAAGCGCCAAAGATTCTTCCTGGTCGGAAAACTTGGCGAAAGAGACGGTTTTCTTGATGAGACACTCACATCAAACCTGTCAAATAAGCAGATGACGGTGCGTGACTACCTTGGTGACACCCTTAACACGGAATTTTACTATATGCATCCGAGGAGCTACAATCGCCGGGCTGTATTTTCAATAGATGAACCTGCTGCAACAATTCGTGGCATTAACAGACCTATTCCGGAGAATTATAAGCGGCATCATGCGGACAAGGCAGATATATGCGATGGCGTTCGTGCTTTAACAACGCGCGAGCGCGGATACATTCAAACTTTTCCTGATTCTTTCAAGTTTCCTGGTGCGAAAACTGATGTAGAACTTGCTATAGGGAATGCTGTTCCCCCCGCATTGGCCATGTATGTAGCAAATTGTATTAAGCAGTACTATTCTGCATAAGAGAAAGAGGTGTAAATATGTCATATTTCAACGAAATAGCTGACTATGCTACATATTCTGGGCATGAAGCGGATTTCCATTTTACCTATAATGCAAACAGTGGTGGCGGTCAGGCTTTCTTGGGCGGTCGATTTTATGACGAAAACGGTCAGTTGACCTCTCCAGAAACTTTGAATGGAAAATTTGCCATTTTTAGATACGTCTTTCGCTCTGAAGCAGGCGAAGAACTTTCTGTCATTATAAATGATGATAAAGCAAAATATGAAATAAAACCGCGAGGTAATGGCTCTACATCGATGAAACTCGGCATTGGGACTGACCGTATTGCACCAAGTAAAGTTGTCTCCGCATTCATGATGTTACCGCCTACCTGCGGTGTAAAAACACCGAGCAACCTGCAGTTATCCATCTTAAGCGCAAATAATTACTGGCTTCAGTCAATGTGGCTCGAATGCAGTACGAACGCCGGTGCAGAAAATGAAGCCGTTTTTACTGTCAAAGATTGCGTTTTTGGCGGTGGTATAAGTAAAGAGACCACGGATCGCACGGGTCGTTATTTCAAACTGGATATTGAGAAGCGAATGACAGATATCATCGCCTTATCCGACATTACAGATACATTTAGTGAAGACACCACACGGATCATCAAACTGTTTGCAGACATTTATCTTGGTCACCGTGCCTTTAATTACGAGGAATGTGCCGAATCGACAAAAACTCTCATGGAGTTACTTGCACAACAATTCCCAGATGTTTATTCTGGCATTACTGATCCTGTGTCCGCTTTACTTGATATTGCGAAGCAGAAACACTGCGGTGATACTGACAATACTTACATTCTCACCAATACCGAGAGTGCTTTTAGGGACTGGTTATCCCATCTGCCAAAGGCAAACGGCGAACTGTATTCCGAAAACACCCGTAACCAGTATATTGGTGCGCTGAAAGCAGTTGCTACTCAGTTCGCAGATGCGATAGCCCCGTTTGCCTCTGTTTTTGAAATTACAGATGCGGAGTCTTTTGAAAAGGCTGTTTCTGCCATCAAATCCGATGATACATACGAAGAGTTCAATCGTAGCCGTGGCAATGGCTCTTTGTCTGCAGGGCTTGATCTCTACAAACGCTTTCTGCTTGAGCGTAATGATACGAGCGATATGTTCTCACCTGAATGGTTCCGAGAAAAAGCAGCAGAATATCCTACGCTTGATGAGGAAGCAAATCAGCTTTTGGCAGATTTTCAAACCAAGTTTGCCCCAGAGGTTTTGGCATCCCTGTCTGGGGTTGAGATGCTGAATACAATCTTCCTTAATGCAGCCAACGCAGAAAATGTGTGTCGCATATTGGAATTTGGCCCCCAGATCAAGGACACCTTCGGTAGCATCAAAGGCGGCAATGCGTACAAGTACGGACTCTACTACTCCACCCAGGGCGCGTGGATGACGGGTTCGCACCAAAAACCCCGCCAGTTGACCGAGGAGGAGGCCATTGAGGTTGGTACAAAATTAAGAGACCATCTTGTTGCCGGTGCCAATGCGATCAAAGAATACGGTTCTCTGGCAACTATCGATGATTATAAGAAGTTGCACCAGATTCTGCGCGAGGTAACTGAAGGTGATATTGAGAGAGTCTGGTTCTTGAAATATTACCAGATGCTCTATCCTGAACTCTTTGCCACAAACTATAGCGATTATGCCCAGAGAACCGTGTTGGGTGCAATCGGTGAAGAAAAGGAAAAATACCCGTTTGTTCGCATGGGCCAGATTCGCTTCTACGCAAACAAGTGCGGTATTACCAATGTAATGTTCAATAAGATTTTCTGGGATTATTATTCGGAGGAGACCACTTCTGCCAAAGCCGAGCCTTCCCAGGATATCTGTTATAGTACCGGTTACCAAAGCGATTATCCCCGTAACCGCATCCTCTTTGGCGCTCCTGGCACTGGTAAGAGTTTTACGCTGAATCACGAAAAGGATTTGCTGCTTGCAGATGGCGGTGAATATGAGAGAGTGACCTTCCACCCGGACTACTCCTACGCTAATTTTGTCGGTACATATAAGCCGGTGCCCTGCAAGGACAGCGATGGCAAGGATGCCATCACTTATTCCTATGTGCCTGGTCCGTTTATGCGCACTTATGTGAAAGCCCTCCAGAACAGCAGAACTGACGCCCCAAAGCCTTTCCTACTTGTGATCGAGGAAATCAATCGTGCCAATGTTGCTGCCGTGTTCGGTGACGTATTCCAGTTGCTTGACCGTGGTGATGACGAGGTTAGTGAATATCCGATCCAGGCATCCGAGGACATCAAAAAGTATCTGGCAGGAGAACTCGGTGGCAACCCCGACGATTACGCTGAAATCCGCATCCCAGACAATATGTTCATCTGGGCTACCATGAACAGTGCTGACCAGGGCGTATTCCCGATGGATACCGCTTTTAAGCGCAGATGGGACTTCACCTATTTGGGCATCGATGACAGTGAATCCGGAATTGTTGGCAAAAAAGTTGTCCTCGGTCAAGGCGACTATCGCCGTGTTGTGGAGTGGAATGTGCTCCGCAAAGCCATCAACAATGAACTGCTCACTTATAAGGTGAACGAGGATAAGCTGATGGGCCCGTATTTCATCTCCAAGAAAAATCTGCCGGAGGGTGAAATGATTGACCCTGCCGTCTTTACCCGTATATTTAAGAACAAGGTCATTATGTACCTGTTCGACGATGCCGCAAAACAGAAGCGCCTTTCACTTTTCGGTGGCTGCGATGAAAAAGCAAAAAACCAGTATTCCAAGATTTGCAGAGAATTTGACACCAAGGGTGTATATATCTTCTGCGAGGGAATCAGCAGCCAGTTTATTGATAATGTCCCAGAGGATGATGGAGAATGATTTCAGTATTTTTACGAGAACAAAAACGCTATACCCAGGAAGACCTGGTTAAAGAGTTTCATTGCTCCGAGGAAAAGACTGTCCGCATTCTGAAGCGCCTGAAAGAATATGGCGTGCTGAAGGCTGTAAAATCAAATGACACCCAAAAGGATCTTACGGATCTGGTGGATGAGGACATCGAAATCGCTGACGTTGAGGTCGGTGAAAACGAATATCTGTATGTGTTCACTTTTGTGGGTGTTATTACAATTGAGGGTCGTGTGCTGAAATGCTATCCGAAATATCTGCTTGATGCCACGGCCCCCAAAGCAGAACTGAAACAAGTGCTGAAGGTTCTGGAAAAGTACAATTCAAAGGAACAGATCATTCGTATGTACAACGACACGAGCGACAGCAGTGCATTTAATATGTTGGCTGTTATGCTGTTTCTCCTCCAGGATTATTTCGAGTATGGTGCCTATACCAACACGCAGGACATCATCGAGTCCAACGGGTCCGGCGACATTCTTTGGGATAAGACCATCAACGAAACATTCACCCTCTTAAGCAACAACCGGCCGTATTACCCGGAATTGCTGACCATGAAGCGTGTGAATGACGATTTCGATTTCTTCAAGCGCCTGCATGAGTGTGTCCTCACCCGTTGCACGGAGGAATTGCGAGATGCCGATCTGTTGGATCTGTTCGATATTATGGGTGTCGATATTTCCGATGAGAATATCGAGGACTTTGGTGACAAGGAGTATGTCCTGGAGCGCATTGTCAAAGAACTCAATATCCAGTTCAATACCCGCAAACAGCTTCTGCTGAAAACACTGTATGCCTACATAGCCAACAGCAGCGCACTGGACAATCTTGACTGCTTCAGTATGTTCGGAACGAACAGTTTCAATCTGGTATGGGAAAAGGTCTGTGCGGAAGTAATGGACAACCAGTTGCAGAAGCCAATCGGTGGACTGCGACTGCCCGTACCATTGGCCGAGCAATACCGCGATATGCGGCATAAGAAACTCATTGACTTGATTGATAAACCGCAGTGGTCTGGGACTGCACCGAACGGCGAACCGTTTGTTAAGCAGGCCGAGGATACACTTATCCCAGACCTCATTTCCATCGTTAATGTCGATGGGGACTATCAGTTTATCATCTTTGATGCCAAATACTACAATATTCAACTGGAACACAATAAAAAGCTGCGTGGTCAGCCCGGTATCGAATCCATCACCAAGCAGTATTTGTACCAGTTGGCCTATCAGCCTTTTGTAGAGGCTCACCAGATCGGCACAGTGCGGAACTGCTTCCTCATGCCGACTGCTTCTGCTGAAATAATCAAAAAAGGAACTGCATCCCTTGCCATGTTAAGCAATCTGGGGTTGCAGGATATTCAGGTGCGATTGCTGCCTGCGGAAATGATGTACCGTCATTACATCGAGAACACAAAGATGGATATACGGGTGCTGAATCTATAATGTAAGGGGATGATTGCATGGCGAAAACGAAAACCAAAAGCAGAGATGATGGCGGAAGCATGAAAAGGGTTGTGCGTGTTCGCTATGCATCCTCATTCAGATATGCAGATGTTCTTGAACTATATGTGGAGGATCAAGCGTTCCGGCAGGCAGTAGATTCTGGGCGATACGCGCTTGTTGATGACAAAATCGTCCTAAATGCGTCCAAATATATCGATTATATAGACGGACACATGGAACTACGCTCTACCATCAAGGATGAGGACGAGTATTACTGTCTGCATTATCGTTGCGAGATCGAGTATTCTCATGGGACAGGTATGCACTGGGGAATGCGCGCTTGCAAACCTGGTGTGCACCGCCGCGCTAATCGTGCATGGCGACCTTCTAAACGGACTTCAATAAAAAGTAAGTTAGAAGACGCGAAGAGAATTAATTCCGTCAATGACGTTAGCCTTGAAAATATCCTTGCGATTGTAGGTGGCGGTCACGGTTCGGGTGAAAACTTCTCTGAAGCCCTCACTCGATTTATGAAAGAGAGCAATGTCACCGAAGAGGAACTGTCTGAATTGACAGGGTTAGCACCAAAGACCATACAGCGTATGCGCAATCCAAATTTACGGACATCACTGAAATCTGTTATCGCTGTCTGCATAGCTTTAAGTTTAGATTTGTATAACAGCCTGTATTTCGTCCACCTGGCGGGTTTTGAGTTAACCAACAGCCGTGAGGATAAGATTTATTACTTTATTTTGGGGTTTGCCTATAAGGAAACAGTATACGACTGCAATTGTATGTTAAAGCGATTGCATATGAGACCACTTACAAAATTATAGAAAGGGGAATTTCTGTGGCTGACCGTTCGTTTAAGGAATATATCGGCAGCAGATTTTATGACCAGTTCTTCAATGCCATAAAATCGTATGTCATACAAAACCGCCATAATATCGAACTGAGTTCCCGCACGGTCAGCAGTGCCGACTACGCAGAACTCTCCGATTTTGAAATTAAATCCGTAGGAATCGATGACCGGGACGGAATGGGTATTGCATTTGATGTTCTCGTTGAGGCGGAGATCTATGTTAAGGACCATCACCGCCATCGTGACGTAGATGAGGATACCTGTTTCCCGTGGTTCATCCTCTCCTGCACCGCCGACCTATCCAGAAATATGGATGACCTCTGTATTCATCGGGTCGATCAATATAATCAAAGAAACAAGCAAAACAAGCCTTTGTCGGATTCTCTCGTTCCCATTAGCTATAAGATCGACCTCGATAAGATAGCTACGGAATTTTTGAGGAAACACTACCCGGAAGCCCTGCGAACCCCTATGCCTGTTGACCCTATGGTTCTTGCCGACAGGCTCGGTCTTTCGGTCGTTACCCAGGAACTGACAGAGGATTTTTCTGTATTCGGGCAGCTTTTCTTCCAGGATTGTGATACCGAGGTGTTCAATTCAGATACGGGAGAAATGGAACCGGCTCACTTTCCGGCAAAGACGATCGTTGTTGACCCCAAGGCATTTCACTTGAGAAATCTGGGGTCTGTCAATAACACCATCGTGCATGAGTGTGTCCATTGGGATCAGCACAGGAAAGCCTTTGAACTGGAGCGGCTTTATAACCGCGATGCAACACAGATAAAGTGCTTGGTCATTGGTGGCTCCAAGGGTTCTTCCGACCGCACCGCCGCCGACTGGATGGAGTGGCAGGCAAACTCCCTGGCTCCTCGTATCCAGATGCCCATTGGTTCTTTTAAGACGAAAGCTGCTGAATTTGTCCGCAAATTCCAACGAGAACTGAAGGCGGCTCACATCGTGGATGTAATGGAAGCTGTCATTGATGCCCTGGCAACCTTTTTCGTTGTCTCCCGTCACGCTGCCAAAATGCGTATGGTGGACGCCGGATACGAGGAGGCAATCGGTGCGTTCACTTACATTGACGGACACTATGTAAAGCCGCACGCCTTCAAAAAAAGGCAGTTTGCAGAAAGACCAGACATACTGTATCAGCGCGGACGATGCCCAAATCATCGCCTTCAGCGATATGCGCCTTTCTGCTCAATCTCAAAAGGGTTCCTACATATATGTGGATTCGCATATGTGCTTGAATGACCCAAAGTATGTCACCAGAGATGAAAACAACACCGTGCAAATGACCGATTACGGCCGATTGCACATCGATGAGTGTTGCCTGGTCTTCAAACTGAAAGTAAAGGCAACCAATAAATATGGTGAGGAATTTTATAAAGAGTGCGTTCTCTTTAGAGATGTGGATTCCGGCATCGTGTTCCAGACCACTTTTGACAAAGAGGTCAGTGCCGATGTTATGGGAAAGGCAGATGCCATCCTTGCACGAGAAATGGAGATTCAGAGAGTTCTCCAGGAGTTGCCTGCTCAATTCGGTGCTGCTCTTATCTACCTTATGGAGTGGGTGGAAATATCCGAGGAGACCTTGGCGGAGAAGGCCCTCGTGTCCACAAAGTTGGTGCAGCGCCTGCGCACCAACCCGTCATACCCCAAAAATGTTGACTGCGTGGTTGCCGTTTGTATCGGCATGAATTTGCCGCCAGAGTTGAGCAATGCGCTTATCAGCAGATCTGGCTTTACCCTGCGACTGGCACAGAGCGAAGCACATTTGATGTATAATTTCTTCCTGAACCACCTCTATATGAGTTCAATCCACGAATGCAATGATATGTTGGTGGCAAAAAATCTGCCAGTGATGACTGGCACAGAATAAGATAGCGCCCTTGAAAAAGGAGGATATAGATATGAACATATCAAAAGAGTCGCTGCAAAAGATAGCAGCCGCCAATCAGGCGAACCCATATGCTGACATTACTCCCTATGAGACAGGTGTCGGTATGCCCATCGTCCATTACTCTGGCTTTTTTGCACAGCCCGGTGAATGTATTATTTATGCTGCTCCTGCGCAGACCTTCAAAGACAAAAACCAGGTGGTCGGTTATACCGGGAAGTCTGCCGGAGCGAGTTTCCGTGTTGCAAAAGGTGTCACCGTCCGCACGGGAAGTTCCGGTGGTAAACCTATTCGGGGAACGGTTCGTGACCACAACTATGGCGATTTGATTATTACCAATAAGCGGGTCATGTTCATTGGCAAAGATGACTCCTTCGACTTTCCCATAGAGAAGGTGTCTGCCGTCAAAATTCTGGATAGGCAGAGTTTCGTGCTTCAGTCGGATCGGACTGCAAAGAATGTCGCTATGGACCCTGCAATCGTTGCATATGCTGCTGGCTTTATCTCCTATGTGCAGAAAGAGGTTATTGCCGGCGTTGATGTTTATCAAAACCATCAAGTCACCCTAACGCCGGAGCAACTCGCATACTGCGATGCTGTGCGACAGGAATGCGCCAAGGTGCGCTTACCGAAGAAAAAGACCAAAAACGGTTGTCTCTGGACGGTTGTAAAAGTTCTTTTTGCCCTGGTCATCCTTGTGGCTGCGATTGGGATCATCGGCTCGATCATTGGAAGCAACGATGATTCCCCTGGCGGCAGTCAACCCTCCGACGCTATAACGAATTATACTGCGTCCGAACTGGTTGCTCTTGAAGGCCACCCTCGCATTTTTGATAGCTACGCAGAGGCTCAAGCATTTTACAACGGCATCGGTGACAGCAGAATCGCTGTGACAGACATAACCAAGAAGTCTTCAATGGAAATGGCCCTGGAAACCGTTTATTCTGATGAGATCGTACTGTATATGACACAGCACTCCACAAACGAGGAGTATGTAGGAACCATTGAAATTAACATCTTCGATGCAGATTTTGCAGCCGATATGACCGTTGATGGGGCTGCTGATATAGCAGTTTCCTATCTTCCGATAGATTTCTTTGAGTACTATGCCTCGGATGCCTCTTATGTATATGAAAATGACGGCACAAAGATTTACACATATTCGTGCCGCTTGACCGATGAGGGAGTAGAATATCATAACTCCGTTGCGCAGCAGTATTCGTACTATTATTACATCAAAATTGTAGAATACGCTGACGGTGAGCATTGGAAAATTTCAACCGGCTACAGTGCATACGGTGACAAGGATAAAGGCTGGATTGAAAAGTATGCCGAACCTTGGGATGCACCGTTCCAGGACTAATACGCTGTTGAGTAGTACGCATTAGATTGAATTTTGAAGGGAGGGTATCAGCGTGTTTGGTGTTGAAATTACTGACCATTATGTTGTGTATGACCACGATAAGCAATGCAGAGATGTAGGTTCTTTATATCCTGCAATAGATATAAAACTCTATGGAAAAAAATCAAAAAAGGTTCGTATGCACGATTGCTGGTACTCGGAGTTCTTGTTTCAATCAACTGCTGCCAGTGTTCATTACACTCAGCGAGGCAATTATTTGCACTTCAGATTAACGGATTACGGCGTAAAAGATGTGCGGGGCGTGTTTTGCCAGGTGCTGCATGAGGGAGCCCCTATAAACAACAAGGAGTACTATCAAACGATTTTGTACGATGCCAATGATAGTTTCTCATTGTATACCCCCGTAAATGAGGAAATTATGACAGAGAGCATCTCACTCTGCATAACCGGTGTAAAGTATTGGAATAACGATCAAATCATTGAAAGCACGTCGTATCCTCAAAAAATCACTGCTAAACAGAAAAAAATCAACCAAGGCATACGCAGTGCCAGAGATCAACATACTGCACTGCCAATCGAAAAGACCACCGGCAAAGTAACAAAATCAACGCGCAAGCTGCCTTTTGCCGAGGAATACATTGAAATGGCTTGGATTTGGTATCCAGAACTGTCTGAATTGTTCACATGGGTAAGTTCGCAGTGCGATTTGTTGGAGGAAGAAATCTCGGCTCTACCACAGTCAATTATGGGTGTAGATTGCTCCACCCCGAATGAAAATGATAAGGTGATTTTTATACCAATCGAGTGTACATTTAACCAAAAGTTTTATGCCCGATTGTTTTTAGCCCAAAATCACACGGTAGAGGGCAGAATAGTTTCCCCGTTAGATATGTTACAATACCAGATTCCAATCCGAGCAGAAAACGAGCCTCTTTTACTGTGTTTGTATGGGACACATTGGCTTGACCCATTAATGCTTTCTCCCGGCGATGCTATAGGGGATGATAAGTGCAAGAACACCTATTCTGATGCTGAGACCAACTCCCCCATATTAAGGATTATTGGCGAAATTAAAGATCGAGTGTCTCATCGATATAGCGAGCGCACAGTCCAATCGTCTAATGTGATGCGTAGGTTTTATCGGTCAATTGAGGCTTTGAGAACCTGGATTAAAGAAAGGTATACCGAAGTATCCTCTTTAAGCCAAGAGGCTCGTCCCTCACTCTGGACATCAGAATACAGGTTGTACCAGTATATTAAGCTACTGTGTTCGGATGCTGTATACCAATACAGAAGTAGTTGGTTGGATACGCAGTCATTGGATATATTCATTCCGCAATATAGCTGTGCAATTGAATACCAAGGACAACAGCATTATGACGCGATTGATTACTTTGGCGGAGAAGCCAAACTGCTGATGCAACGCGAAATGGATGCAGATAAACGCCAAAAATGTCAGAATAATGGTGTGAAACTAATCGAATGGTCTTACAAGGAAAAACTTACATTTTCTAAAGTATTGTCTTTCTTAAACGAGAATGTATTTCCAGAACCGACAGATTCCACATTTGTCGAGCGGTGTTTGTCGCTTGGGCTACCTTTTCCTGTAGCGGACCTGTTTTTACCGGTTACATATGCGCAGATAAAAGAAGCGGAAAAAGCAAAGCCTTTTGTGCAACAGACCGAAATCAGAAAAT
>ULSA01028485.1_pt1 | contig 11911 bp, 10 predicted proteins | sample 1955951 | NCBI WGS metagenome assembly ULSA01 (sample SAMEA4835697, study PRJEB28245) | human gut metagenome | biome: gut microbiome; material: fecal sample | place: Denmark | collected 2008 | reverse complement strand
TTTAGATATTTAACCTGTCTACTTGACAGGGGGCATATCACTATTGACCTACTCCTGTTTTGTATTATCAGTTGTTATTCAGTTTTTATTACTTTCGCTTTGAAACAACATACATAACTGCTGCTGCAATACATCCAGCTAACGCAATAATTGCTATTACAAGCCATAATTTCCCATGATTTCTGTCTCCAGTGTTAATTGATGATGCATTTGTTTCATTCTCATCAAATGTATACTGGCTTGTTGTTTCTGATTCTGTCTGACTGATGGTCTCTGTCTCAGATTCTTTAATACTCTCTGTCTCCAGTTCTGTTCCTTTAATACTCTCTGTCTCCGCTTCTGTCTCTTTAATGCTCTCTGTCTCCGGTTCTTTAACAGTAAAATGTGCACTAGCTGTTCCACTCAATGAAACAATACCTATAACATGCTCTCCCGTCGATAATTTTTTTATTAAATCTGGATTAAGTGTTACAATAATACTTCCTGCTTTTACCGTATAATCCTTGTCTTTTACAAGCTCTCTGCCATCAAGTTCTACTTTTACAAAATCTGAAAATGCTGCATTAGACTTAAATGTAATTGCCTTATCGGAATTCTTATCAATTATACATTTATCACCAGCAATTATTTCTGGCGTCAATTTTGATGTAACAACACTATCTTTGTCTATTTGCTTTGATGCATTTGAATCTGCAAAGTATTTTAAACATAAAGAGCAGTAATAATATTCAATATTACCTTCCTGAGTCACTGTAGCTGCTTTAGCTTCTACATGCTGTAACTTATGATTATCCTTATTTAATTCACCATATTCCTCATGGCATACTTCACACACTGCACGGCTGACGCATGTTGCCACTCCACCACTATGAATATGCTCTGGAATGCCACCCTTTATTTCAAATGTGAGTATATTATTCTCGATTGAATTGACACTGATATAAATATCTCCGTAAATCCATATATCTTCACCTATTCCTAATGTTGCATCTGCCTTTGTGTTATACTGTCCACCAAGAACTTCATAATTCCATTTAGGTGATGAAAAATACATATTACTTGGAAACTTAGTGTCACTGTCTATAAGATAACATACCAGCCCTGATTTTAATGGAATTTTATCCACTCTGTTTCCATTAATCTTGAACATATGCTTATATTGAGAATCATATTTGTTACCATTATCCTCAAAATTTCTGTACTCAAGATACAATGTCTTACCCTTTTCCGGAATATCCATCTTATATCCTGTAATATTATCCATACCTGAAGTTCCTAATGCTTTAAGACTATATTCTCCTTCTGACAAAATCGTCTTAATATCATTCTCATCAGCCCAGCCTAATACTTCTTTCTCCTTAAGAGACATAAACTGTGGTACTGGAGATATATGCTTTGCCATAACTGACATGAAATACACCGGTGACGCATTCTTTGAGTTATATAAATCCTTCAGCCCCATAATATGTCCCATTTCATGTACTGCTGTTGCAATTGATACAAATACCCGGTTATCCTCATCCTTAAATAAATATCCGTTAGTATCACCATCAGGCTTACAATACGAATTGGTTATCTGGACATATTTGTAACTATTAATAGTTTTTTTGCCGGTATTAACAGAAATATTATTAACATAGTCTGTATAATTCCACAATGGTGATGACCAGCTTACTGATATATTACCTGACCCATTATTCTTATAAATAATTGTAATTGAATCAATAGTACCATTGTTATCTTTATCAAGTACACCATAGTCATAGTATACAGTATTATTATAATCAGAAATTTTATTACCAGATGATATGGCATTATTAACAGCTTCTGACCACTCCTGCCTAAGCTCATACATTCTGCTTGCACGCTCCGAAGCATCTTTATAACCAATAGTATTAATATCGCTGTACTCTGCATAATACCCACGAGGATGTGAAAGTACAATTGAGCCGCCATTATCATATAGATATACACTTCTCATTCTTAATTTGTTATCTGATACACATCTGTAATAATCGCCTACACTATATGAACCTGCATTATATGAATTATCTGTTATTTTTCTAACAGAACTGCCTTCATATACATCATTTATAAATTCGGTTTCACCTGCAAATCTGGCAAATACTACTAAATTAGTAAAATTACTGTCGTCATCATCTGCCTGTATCCTGTCTTTATCACCTGTTAATAACAAAATTGACAGAAAAACAGCGCAAAATAACAGTATTAGTTTGATTTTTCTCATAAAAATTCCTTTCCATGTATAAACAAGCTAACTATTATATTATACGGTTTCTCTGTCAGAATCTTACCATATTATTAAATTTAATTCAATTCAAATAACTATTTTACGGCTTGCACACACCACAAGCCTCATACCCCATATCAATAATCTCCTGCCTGCTTCCTGTATAAATCTTTTTATTGGAAGCATCCATGCTCTTTGCACTGTTGCAGGATTCTTTGTGGAACTTCTTAGTATTTGTATTAAGTACATATGTCTGCACATTTGCTTCTGCCGCAGTTGTTGACTTTGAAGCATCTGCAACTATTGAATTGTCCAGATGGCTGTTACCTGTTGCGTAATCGATAGCAATTCCCGGCTGTGCATTAAAACAATACACATTGAAAAGAATTCCATCACCATTATCCTCAACTGACTTAGCCTCCATGTGCACACCGCTGGCAACAAGATTATCGCCAGAAAATACAGGTGTTACGCGGTACAGAACATGATTATTAGTTTCCTTTATGTAATCCGCCACCATATTTTCAAAAGGCAGCATACCATCAACATTAAGATATCTTGTTCCTGTAATCAGATTCTTTTCATTGGCATTCTCACCAGTAAGCTGATAACCTATAAGATGGCACCTGTTATACAGATATTTACCATCAACACTATCGTATTTTGCTGTCTGCCATCCCGTAGGTTTTACTTCACCAATTGCACCACGTTTCTCAGTAGGCATAATGTCTTTACCTATATTAGCAAATGCAGTAGTACATCTTCCAAGTTCATCCAGTTCTCCGTAACTCTCAAATGATATAGTCGTGAAGTCAGCATCATTAAACACTGGGGTATTATCATTAATTACAACATACGGTTCACCCTGATATACTAAAGATGCCATATCATCTGCAACAGCCGTACTCTGAACCTCAGCACTCCCCACAGTACCAGCCTGATTATCCTTCTTAGAAGAGCATCCGCTTAACCCAAATCCGCTTCCTGCAATAAAGAACACCAGTAAAAATGCGGTTACTCTCCTTAGCACTTCTAACCTTATATTACGCATGTATTTTTCCTTATTTCTTTCTTACATATCTTTCTTCAGTAATTTTCTCATGAGAATTACCCTCAAAATCAGTAGAACCCTCCAGCTTAAACTCATTAAGCATGTCCTTAGGAAACTTCACATCAGAAGGATACTTCCTGTTCCACTTATACAGATAAACCTCATCCACCATATCCTCATAAGAAACAATCTCAGAGTCCTCAACAAAACAGAAATCATCCCTTCCGGCAAAACCAAACTCCTGATTAACCTCAAGATTCTCATAATCACAAAAAAGCTGCTTGCTATATAAAGAAAGCCATAACTTCCCGCCATCAAGCATCTTAATAATATGCTCATTAAGAACACTGTCCTTAGAAACTCGTCTGTTATTAAACATAATTCCATAATCATCATCAACAATAGATATAACCTTCATAATGTCCTCCTTCTTTTATGTCCAGCAAGGTGTGACTGGGTTGGATAAAGGACTTTCTTAAAGGTGGAACGTGTCATTAAGACGCTGTACGGATTTTATCCGCGTTACAGTCACCGTCCGCAACCGGCGCATACTCGCCATCCATGGCTCGAATGCGCCTTTTTCTCACATCGTGTGCTAAAATTGCTACACATTTTATAAAATCCTACAGCCTCTAAACTCCACTTGAACCTTCAAGAAAGTCCTTTATCCAACCCAGTCACATCCTCCCCATCACAAACACAGTTGCTCTACACGACCATAGCTCAATCCCGCCACCACACCAGCAAGGGAGCAATGCGACCAACGCTGAACCACGCATCTCACCCCCCACCACAAAAGCGAGGGAGCCAAAGCGACCAACGCTGACAGGTAAAAACTCCCCGGGGTGGTGGGCTGGGTGTGGTTGTGTGGTTTAATTGGAAACCGTGTGAAGACGCCGGTACTTAGTGCGTGGGGAGAGCCGCCGCAAGGCGGCAAATCCCCACAAACTTAGTACCCGCTGCGTCTTCGCCCGAGCGGGAGCGCGTTTTCAATTAAACCATACAGCCATCCCCAGCCCCCTCTCCGGGGAGCCATTTCTTACCTACTTCTTAAAGGGAAACCTCCCCGATTCCAGCCTCTTCTTAAGCATCACCCCACCTATCGTCTGAGGCTGCTTAGCCGGACTATTTTCAGCTTCTCTTTCCTCCGCTTCTGCAATTCTGCGGCGAATCTCTTCCATCTTGTTATCCATTGCAGCAATCTGATCTGCACATGAAGACAATTCTGCAGCCAGCTGTTCTGCTTCAGAATCTGGAATATTCTTCTTATAACGAACCTTATGCTCCACGCTCGCCCAGAAATCCATGGCAATTGTACGGAACTGAACCTCAACCTTCATCATCTTCTTTTCATTCTGAAGGAATATCGGTATCTCAATTATAAGGTGAAGACTTCTGTAACCGCTTGGCTTAGGATTCTTGATATAATCCTTTCTCTCGACAAGCACTACATCGTCCTGCTTTAACAGGCAGTCGGCAAGCATATAGATATCTTCCGGGAAAGAGCATATTACTCTTACCCCCGCAATATCTCTTATACCTTCCTCAATGCCTTCCATTGTTATAGGAATATTTTTCTTCTTCGCCTTCTTAAATATGCCATCCATAGACTTAATTCTGCTCTTGATACTCTCAATAGGATTTCTGTCATACTGTAATGAGAACTCCTCATTAAGCACCTTGAACTTAGTCTCAACCTCCATAATGGCGCATCTGTAATAAGCCATCAGTGTGTTAAACGGCATAATATTTTCTTTTAATAACTCAAGCATTTCATCAGAAAGAAGATTCTCTTTAATGAATCTTTCCTGCTCCTGCTTGAGTATCTCTTCTAATAACATAGTAACCCCTTTTACCTTTGATGCATCTTAAAGTGCCTTCTTAATAGCAGCTAAAAGCTCATCATATGTATCAAATGCCTCTAATTCAGGATTATCAGCCTTAATCTGCTCTGTACTCTTAAAGAGGAAGCCTGCCTTGCTTGCCTTAATCATTCCTAAGTCATTGTGGCTGTCTCCTGATGCAATAGTATCATAACCAATAGACTGTAAAGCCTTAACTGTTGTAAGCTTTGACTGCTCACAACGCATCTTGAAACCTGTAATCTCACCATTGTCAGCGACCTCAAGTGAATTACAGAAAATAGTTGGCCAGCCCAGCTTCTTCATAAGCGGAGTAGCAAACTGTGTAAATGTATCTGAAATAATGATAACCTGTGTTATGCTTCTTAATTCATCAAGGAATTCCTTTGCTCCCGGAATTGGGTCTATCTTAGCAATAGTATCCTGAATCTCCTTAAGTCCAAGACCATGCTCCTTAAGAATGCCTAATCTCCAGTTCATAAGCTTATCATAATCTGGTTCGTCTCTTGTTGTTCTCTTAAGCTCTGGGATTCCGCTTGCCTCTGCAAATGCAATCCATATCTCTGGTACAAGAACGCCCTCAAGGTCTAAACATACAATATTCATATCATTATCTCCTCGCTTATTATTCTTAGATACACTCGTATCTCATGTGTTATTTCACTTATATTATTGTAACCCACTACCTGTCAAAACTCAATATGCCATTTCTAAGTCTTTCAAGCCCATCCATTAAAGTTGTCTTAGGACATGCAACATTCAGTCTTAAGAAGTGCTTTCCATCTCCACCAAAGCCTTCTCCCGCTGATAAGTAAAGTCCAGTATTCTTTCTTATATATGCCGCAAGCCTTGTTGAATTGTCTGTGATATCAGACACATCAAGCCAGCAAAGATAAGTTGAATGTGATTCCACCATTGACACTCCCGGAATATTGTCTTTTATGAACTTTTCGGTAATCTGTTTATTCTCGTAGATATATTCTCTTAACTGCTCAAGCCATTCCTCTCCCTTTGTAAATGCTGCTATAGCCACATCCACTGCGAATACATTTGGCTCAGCTACCTCATCGGTATTGATTGCGCGCCATACCTTGTGACGGAGTCGCTCATCCGGCACACATATTGCTGCAGTCTGTAAACCTGCCATGTTAAATGCTTTAGTAGGTGCTATGCATGTTACAGATATCTTCTTACACACCTCCGAAACACTTGCAAATGGCACATAATCAATGCCCGGGTCTGTAAGCTCGCAGTGAATCTCATCAGATATAACAACGACTCCATACTTGTAAGCAAGCTCTCCGATACGTGCAAGTTCTTCCTTACTCCATACATTTCCACCCGGATTCTGTGGGTTGCACAGAATAAGAAGTGTTGTCTGTGGGTTCTTGAGCTTAACTTCAAGGTCTTCAAAATCTATTACATACCTGCCATTCTCATATGCAAGCTGGCTCTGTAACACATTTCTGCCATTATTAAGAATACTGTTAAAGAAAATGTTGTATACAGGTGTCATGATAACAACATTCTCAGCTGGTGTTGTAAGCTTTCTTACAGAGCTTGATATTGCAGGTATAACGCCTGTTACGAACATAAGCCAGTCGTCTTCCATCCTGAAATTATGGCGTCTTTCCCACCAGCCTGTGTATGCGTCATACCAGTCCTTTGATATCTCAGTATAACCGTACACACCTAGGTCTGCCTTTGCCTTAATAGCCTCCGTTATCTCAGGTGCTGTCTTAAAATCCATGTCAGCAACCCACATAGGAAGTTCATTCTCTGCCACATTCCATTTTAAAGAATCCGTATTACGGCGGTTCACTACTGTATCAAAATCATATTTCATTCTCGGATTTCCCTTCTTAATTCTACTTATTAATTCCTGCATACTATCTTAGTAAGCGAAGGATTAACCCTATCCTTCTCAATTATAAGCTTATCTATACTGTCTGCTGTTATAGTTCCGGAAGTTGGATTTAACACGCTGTCAACCCTGCTTGTGATATCAGCATCTACTGTTGAATACTCGAAAGCAAGTGTAGTATTAATAAGCTTGCAGTTCTTCATAACAAGATTATCAATGTAGCACAATCCCTGAAGGCTCTCTATTGTACAGTTAATAAACGTAAGATTCTTTGAATTCCAGCCAAGGTACTCACCTGAAATGTATGAATCATACACTGTTATATTTTCAGCATTCCAGAAAGCATCCTTGCTCATAAGTCTTGAATTTCTTATCTCAAGATTCTTACTTCCATCAAATGGATAATTGCCGACAAGCTTAAGACCGTCAATCTTCATATTGTTGCTGTTCATTGCAAAATAATTGCCCTTTGCCACTACATTTGTCATAGTAACATTATCACAGCTCCAGAGAGTTTCCTCGGCATTGACGAACTCTACATTCTTAAGTCCTAATCTGTTGCATCTTCTGAAATTCTTAGGTGCTTCAATAATTGTATCCTCAACATTAATATCGTTAGTGTACCATACTCCTGCTCTTCCCATCTCAAAGAAATAACAGTCCTTTACATTGACATTGTTGCAGTACCAGAGTGGATATTTCCACTTAAAGCTGCTGTTTACAAGCTCTATATTACTGCTCTCCTTTAATGGAGACTCACCATCATCAAATATAGAATCTTCTATGCGAAGGTCTTTGCTTGCAAAAAGAGCACGTTCTCCTGTAAGAAGCTGCTGCTTAACTAATTTCTTTTCCATATTTACTCCATTCTTATCTACAAACATTAAAACCCAATCACCATATTATAAGTGATTGGGTTACATTCTAAACATTCTTAAGGTTCTCTACCATCTCTTCCATTGTGTGCCAGCCAAGTACTGCACATTTAACTCTTGCTGGCATATGAGAGATATCTCTTAATGCTCCGGCTTCATCAAGCTCATCAATCTCTTCCTCAGTTGCCTCATCCTTAATCATCTTAAGGAAAAGTTCTGAAAGATGTACAGCCTCATCAATAGGCTTTCCAATGATAAGCTCAAGCATTATATCTGCTGATGCCTGCGATATTGCGCAACCATCTCCTGTAAATGCCCCATCAACAATAGTTTTCTTAGCATCATCAAACTTAAGCTTTAAGATAATGTCGTCTCCACAGCTTGGATTAACACCCTCAAGCTCTAAGTCTGCATTGTCTATATCATGCTTATGATATGGATGCATGTTATGGTCCGTAAGAACCTCATTATAAAAAGTTTTAGTCTCCATATCCCATAAGCCCCCTGATCTTAGATAGTTCTTCTATAAAATGCTGTACTTCTTCTTCTGTGTTATAGAAAGCAAAGCTTGCTCTCGTTGTTGAATTAACCTTAAGGAAATCCATTAATGGCTGTGCACAGTGATGTCCTGCTCTTACTGCAATATGCTGTGAATCAAGTATAGAAGCAACATCATGTGGGTGTACTCCGTCAATTGTAAATGTGACTATACCCTCATGGTCTTCTGCCTTCGAAGAACCTATTAAGTTGACTCCCTTCATGTCATTAATGGCATCAACAGCAATCTTAGTAAGCTTTCGCTCCTGTGCCATAATTGTGTCAAATCCAACATTGTTAATATAATCAATTGCCGCATGAAGTCCGACTGCACCGCCAGTATTAACAGTTCCTGCCTCAAACTTATGTGGAACCTCTGCATATTTAACTCTGTCCCAGTGAACAATCTCAATCATCTCACCACCGCTTAAGAATGGTGGCATCTTGTCAAGAAGCTCTTTCTTGCCATATAATGCTCCGATTCCCATAGGTGCTAACATCTTATGTCCAGAAAATACAAGGAAGTCAACATCAAGGTCTGTTACATTAACCGGCATATGAGGAACACTCTGCGCTCCGTCAGCCACAATAACCGCACCATGTGCATGTGCAACCTCTGCAATATGCTTTATATCATTAACTCTTCCTAATACATTAGAAACCTGGGTAACTGCTACAAGCCTAGTCTTATCTGTGATAACCTCTAAAGACTTGTCTGTAATCTCTCCATTCTCATCAGGTGTAAGCTGCTTTAATACCGCTCCACATTTTTCTGCAACCTGCTTCCATGGAAGGAAATTGCTGTGGTGTTCCATAACACTAACAACAATCTCATCACCCTCTTTAATGAAATTCATTCCATAACTGTATGCAATTAAGTTAAGACTCTCTGTAGCATTTCTTGTAAATACTATCTGGCTTGCATCTTTAGCACCAATAAACTGAGCTACTGCCTTTCTTGCATTCTCATAACTTTCTGTAGCAATCTCACTTAATTCGTATACACCTCTGAACGGATTGGCGTTCATCTCCTGATAATACTTATTAACTGCATCAAGAACAGCCTGTGGCTTCTGTGTAGTCGCTGCATTATCAAGATATGCAATATTGCTTCCCGAAATAAGTGGGAAATCTTTTCTTATAGACTCAATCGTCTTACTTAACTCACTCATTAATAAACCTCTTTAATGTAGTCATGTATCTCGTTCCTGATACCATCATCAGGGATTTTGCCGCATACAGCTAAAAGCTTAGCTGCTGCCAACATATTATAACATTCTTGTGCCGGTATTCCTCTTGATTCAAGATAGAATAAAAGCTCCTCATCAGGCTTTCCTATAGTTGCACCATGATTACCGACAACATCTTCTTCTGCACATAGAATAATAGGAATAGTCTGGTTGACACATTTTTCATCAATAAGAAGAACTTCTTCCTTCTCATTACCTACAGAACCTGCTGAACCCTTAACGAAATCAATAGTTCCTCTGAACAGCTTAAATGCTGTATCTCTCAATGCACCTGCCGCATTGATTGCACATTCTGTCTTCTTGCCGATATGTCTTACGCAGTAGTTCATATCAAGTCTTTCTTTACCTGCTGCAACATATCCAATCTCTGCAGACATAGAACTTCCATCACCTGCAAGCTTAATCTCACAGCCTTCGTATCTGTTCTTCCCGCTTAAATAAAGCTGCACAAGTTCAATTCTTGCACCATCTTCGCAGTAACCACCGATATCATTAATAAATGTTGTCTCACTGCCTACCCTCTGAATCTGGATAAGACGGATAACCGAATCCTTGGCAGCATATAATCTTGTCTGTACTGCTGCAAAGCCTTCTCCATCTTTATCTCCATTAAAATCCATGTAAACATCAATGCTGGCATTCTCTTTAGTCTCAATACCAACAACATTAATGTCTGCATTGTTCCTGCCATAATTGAAATCAAGTCTTACGAAGCCTGCATTCTTCTTATCTGTTATATAATATACAGGTTCAGTCTGTGATTTCCTAGCTGCCTCTGTAATCTCCTGACCACATCCACCAATGATATTGTCAAGCTCACCATTGTTAAGCTTTCCATCATCAATGAGACTTACATCATTAACAGAAGCATTTAACTCACCTGTACGGTTAATTACAACCTCTCCAACCTTGCTCTGGTTCATATGAAGATGATTCCATGTCTTGGCTGGGATACGGTTTATTATCATGTCCTTTTCTTCGATACCTATCATATCATATTCCTCACTCTGATTAACTTAACCAATGCTGCCCTTCATCTCAAGCTTAATAAGATTATTCATCTCCATTGCATACTCAAGCGGAAGCTCCTTAGATACATTATCAGCAAATCCTGAAACAATCATTGCTCTCGCATCATCTTCCGGAATTCCTCTTGACATAAGATAAAATACAGCATCATCACTGATTCGTCCAATTGTTGCCTCATGTCCTACATCCGCATCATTAACACGGATATCCATAGCCGGAATTGTATCAGATCTTGAAATATCATCTATCATAAGTGACTGACATGAAACTGATGATTTACTCTTCTTAGCCTTGGTAGTCATTGTTACCGCACTTCTGAAAGTACTGATTCCGCCACCCTTAGATATTGACTTAGTACTTACAACTGATGTTGTAGCTGGTGCGTTATGAACTACCTTCATACCTGTATCAAGGTTCTGTCCTGCTCCTGCAAATGTAATTCCTGTGAATTCACAGCTTGAGCGTTCTCCATTAAGGATACTCATAGGATACAGATATGATACATGCGAACCAAATGAGCCTGAAACCCATTCAATCTTACCACCTTCAGCAACAGTTGCTCTCTTAGTGTTAAGATTATACATATTCTTGCTCCAGTTCTCAATTGTTGAGTAACGAAGCTTTGCATTCTTAGCCACAAAAAGCTCAACCGCACCTGCATGAAGATTGGCAACATTATATTTAGGTGCTGAACATCCTTCAATAAAGTGAAGACTTGCACCCTCATCAACAATAATAAGTGTATGCTCAAACTGACCTGCTCCTGCAGCATTAAGTCTGAAATATGACTGCAGAGGAATCTCAAGATTAACTCCCTTTGGTACATACACAAATGAACCACCAGACCATACAGCTCCGTGAAGTGCTGCGAACTTATGATCCTGTGGTGTAATAAGCTTCATAAAATGCTCGTGTACCATATCTGCATATTCACCTGTAAGTGCACTTTCCATATCAGTGTATACAACACCCTGATCAGCAACCTCCTTACGGACATTATGGTATACAAGCTCTGAGTCGTACTGTGCTCCAACTCCGGCTAATGACTCTCTCTCCGCCTTAGGAATACCTAATCTGTCAAATGTATCCTTAATCTCTTCTGGTACATCCTTCCAGTCACCCTTCATATTCGTATTGGCACGAACATAAGTAGCAATATTATCCATATTGAGTCCATCAATAGACGGACCCC
>ULSA01069425.1_pt1 | contig 11962 bp, 10 predicted proteins | sample 1955951 | NCBI WGS metagenome assembly ULSA01 (sample SAMEA4835697, study PRJEB28245) | human gut metagenome | biome: gut microbiome; material: fecal sample | place: Denmark | collected 2008 | reverse complement strand
GCTGAACTGCGGAGCGCGACGAGCTGCTTTGAGACCGTACTTCTTTCTTTCGGTCATTCTCGGGTCTCTGGTCAGGAAGCCTGCCTTCTTGAGTGCGGGGCGAAGCTCTGCATCATACTGAAGGAGTGCTCTGGAAATACCGTGGCGGATAGCACCTGCCTGGCCGGTCACGCCGCCGCCGTTGACGCGGCAGATGACATCGAGCTTTTCGCCGGTGCCTGTAAGAGCGAGAGGCTGGCGGACAATGAGCTTAAGAGTCTCAAGGCCGAAATAATTGTCAATCTCTCTGTCGTTGATGATGATCTTGCCGGTGCCGGCATAAAGACGGACTCTGGCGACTGATTTCTTTCTGCGGCCTGTACCGTAGAAATAAGGAACTGAATCGTACATTATTTAATTGCCTCCCTTCATTAAAGAGCCCACTCTTCGGGCTTCTGTGCTGCGTGCTTGTGCTCTGCGCCTCTGTAAACGCGGAGTCTGGTCAGAGCGGTGCGGCCCAGAGTAGAATCGGGCAGCATACCCTTGACTGCAAGCTCGACAGCGAACTCGGGCTTTGTCTTCATGAGGGTGCTGTACTTGACCTCTTTCATGTTGCCGATATAGCCGGTGTGATGATAATACATCTTCTGGTTGAGCTTGTTGCCGGTGAGGACAGCCTTCTCGGCGTTGATGATGATCACATGGTCGCCGCAGTCGGCGTGAGGAGCGAATGTGGGCTTATGCTTGCCGCGAAGAAGGACGGCAGCCTGAACTGCCACCTTGCCGAGAGGCTTACCGGCAGCATCGATGACATACCACTTACGGGTTATGTCGCCCGCTTTGGGCATATAAGTTGACATACTTGTTACCTCCGATATTCTTAATGCTACGATATATTACCACATGAGCCTATGCTTGTCAAGCACTTTTTCTTAAAATTTTAATTTACGTTTTGCGTGCTCTGTTTTTCTCGCTTTTTCTCGCGTTTTCATATCATTTGCTCACTTATGATTTACGAAAAAATTTTGCCGATAGCGCGATAAAATTAGCCGTTCTGCACTTTCCCATTAATTCAAATATATTGACCGAAAATCAATACAAACAAGTCAAGAATAAATCAGACGCTCTCCGACGAATTAAAGCCAGAGAACGTCTTTATGTTGCGTGACATTAAAATTTTTTCTTTTTATAGCCCAGAATAACTGCCACGATTGTAATTGCCGCTATTGCACATATAAGTCCAATTACCAATACAAATGCACTCTTCCCAGTAATAATATGCTGACCTGTTTCATCATTACCATTACTTTTATTCTTCTTAACATCAACGGTATCATCTGATTCTAATATATCAGACGACAAATCAGAAAATTTCAAAGCTGGGCGAGTTCCATAACAAACATCACTAACGCCGCCACCGTATGTTCCATCATTCAACTTGCCGTCATGCTTAACAGTGTATACATCATCTGTTCCATAACCGGCAGAGCGTAATAATTGACCTGAACATCCATCTGTCGAACTCACAAACAGTCCTTGACACTTCGCATAATCAGTTCCTTCTGCGCGCCGATTTTTATTTGTTTTGGTATCCGCCGTAAATCCATATGCAATACTTTGCATCTCACTCCATGATAATAAAAAAACTTTGTCGCAAGTATTCTCTCCTGATTTTTCTCTATAGGTATCTATATAATCTCTATTATCAAGTTCGGTTGTGACCATCTTGCTTTTTTGAGATGCCGAAAAAGCAGTATTATAGAAATCATCATTTAGCCACCTTCTTATACTGCTTGTGGCATAATCGTTAGCATAGTTCGTATGATTTATATCGTTATAACATTCGCCAGCACCAGCATTATAAACCGTATTGCTATACGCCTGACAGTCTATAATATATCTACAAAGAACAAGTCCCTCTTCCGGGTCAAGTACCATCCATTCAATCGGTTCATATTTAAAGTAATAAATTCTATTTGTAACATATCCATTGTCCGACTGGTTGATAGAATTAAGATTAGAAGCATTGTTACATGTTCCTACTCTATATTGAGAAAAAGTAACAGCTCTATATTTTTCATTATTATAGGTGATATCTGCATATTTCATCCAATCACCCTGCACCATAGAACCATAACCATCACCACTATAATAGTCATAGCTCATCCAGTCTTTTGATATTTCGTCAAGTGCCAAGACAGTAGTGCTATCTACTACTCTGCTCTGCGGATAAGAGCCAAATTCAACAACATCTCCAACCGCATATGTTTTCTTCGTTGCTTCCGCTTTCGGTGCAAAAACTCTCGCATTTAAGAATACAGTTCCAAACGCAATAACAAGCACAAAAACTGTAGCCGCTACTACTTTAAAAATATTTCTAATTTTCATGTCTTTACCTCCATTTTATCAGACTTAGCCTTTTACAACATGATACCATATCTAATTTTTAATTCAATAGCCCTTGGTATAAAACGCATCTTTACAGGTATGAAAAACAAAAAATGTGTAATTTGTAGAAATTGCGCTCAAATTGACATTGTCTGCGGCATGGTATATAATAAATGTATCACCTGAACCTACGGAGACAGACATGAAACAGAAAGATATTAAGCGCATGAACGAGCTCTACCACCTGTCGCAGGAGAGAGCGCTCAGCGAAGATGAGTTCGCCGAATGGGAGGAGCTCAAAAAGCGGTATGTCGCCGATTTCAAGGCGAATCTCACCGCGCAGCTCGACAATACATATATAGTAGACGAAAAGGGCAACAAGCGCAAGCTCGAAAAGAAATCCGACGTCAAGTAATTGCGCGGATACAAAAGTGAAAGAGTGATATTATGTTTTGCAGAAAATGCGGAAAACAGCTCGACGACGGATTCAAGGTATGCCCGTACTGTGGCGAGCCGGTGAGCCTCGCGGAGAGCGACGCCATGCGCGCGGCTCAGGAGCAGCCGGCAGAAAAAGCCCAATCCTTATATAATAATACCCCCCTGCCCTCTCCCGCCCCCGAGCAGGCGGACGTAAGCGACGGCGCGTCGGACTCAAACGAAAACATAGGCGGCTGGAAGGCTCTCGGCTTCTTCCTCGGCTTCTTCGGCCCCGCGCTGTGGTTTTTGCCGCTCGTCAGCCTCGTGCTCTATTTTATATGGAAGGGCGACAAGCCCAAGGTCGCCAATGGCATGGGTCAGTTCACGCTGATAGGTCTCGCGGTCGGCGCGGGTCTTGCGCTGATTATTGTTATTATCATAGGTGTGCTGTTCGCAATAACCGCATCGATGACCGTGTTCGAAATGATACGCAGCTTCTTCAACGGCTCGCTCAACGGAATAAATGACCTCATAAATAACATTCCGTTCATCGGCTGAGAACATAAAAATATTGAAACCGCCCGTGTTTTTCTGTCAGAAATCCGGGCGGTGTTTTTTGCGCGTTTTTGAATATATTCATTAATATTCACTCAATATTCAGTAGTTTTTCACTTGTTTTTGCTCGCAAGTCGTAAAGCTTTTCTCCTTGCTGATGTGGATAACTATGTGGATAATGTGGATAACTTTTACGGTTTGATGAGAGTTTAGAATATATGCGTAAAGTTAAAAGCTTTACAGTGCGTTTTTGATGTCTGCTAAGAAACATTCCGCATGAAATGCATATACAGTTTTTAACAAAAGAACCCGCCTGCAGGAAAACTTGCAGGCGGGGTTTATGCATAAAATTTTACTCGAAAATTTTGTCTATTTTGCTACTTTCAGACATTGGAGAGCGCCGCGTCGAGATCGGCGATTATGTCATCCGCATTCTCCGTTCCGACGGAGAGCCTGACGAGATTTTCATACACTCCGCAGTCGTCGAGCTCCTGCGCGGTGAGCTGGCGGTGAGTAGTGCTCGCAGGGTGCAGGCAGCAGGTGCGGCTGTCCGCAACGTGGGTGACTATCGCAGCCAACTTGAGGGAGTCCATAAACCTGACTGCGTCCTCTCTGCCGCCCTTTATCCGCAGAGAAATAACTCCGCAAGTGCCGTTCGGCATATATTTTTGAGCGAGGTCATAATACTCGTCTCCCTCGAGTCCGGGGTAGCGGACAGACTCTATCTTCGGATGAGCCGCCAAAAACTTTGCAACCGTCAGAGCGTTCGAGCAGTGGCGCGGCATACGCAGATGCAGCGTCTCGAGTCCTATATTGAGCAGGAACGCGTTCATCGGGGACTGAATCGAGCCGAGGTCGCGCATGAGCTGGGTAGTGCACTTCGTTATGTACGCCGCCTTGCCGAACTGCTCGGTGTATATGACCCCGTGATATGACTCGTCGGGAGTAGTCAGCCCCGGGAACTTGTCGTTCTGCGTCCAGTCGAAGTTGCCGCTGTCGACTATGACTCCGCCGACACTCGTCGCGTGGCCGTCCATATATTTTGTGGTCGAATGGGTAACTATATCCGCGCCGAACTCAAACGGGCGGCAGTTTATGGGGGTCGGGAAGGTGTTGTCAACTATCAGCGGCACGCCGTGTGCGTGAGCAGCGCGCGCATATTTTTCAATGTCGAGCACGACGAGAGAGGGGTTCGATATAGTCTCGGCAAAAACGGCCTTTGTGTTCTCTTTAAACGCCGCGTTGAGCTCCTCTTCCGTAGCGTCGGGGCGGACAAAGGTGAAATCTATGCCGAGTTTTTTCATCGTGACATTGAAAAGATTGAACGTTCCTCCGTAAATCGCGGACGCCGCGACAACATGATCGCCCGCGGAGCAGATATTGAAAACGGAGAAAAAGGACGCCGCCTGACCGGACGAGGTAAGCATGGCGCCGACGCCGCCCTCAAGGTCGGCAATCTTTGCGGCGACGCAGTCGTTTGTGGGATTCTGGAGTCGAGTGTAGAAATAGCCCGATTCCTGAAGGTCAAAGAGCCTGCCCATCTGCTCGCTCGACTCATATTTGTAGGTAGTGCTCTGTACTATCGGCACAACACGCGGCTCGCCGTTTTTCGGCGTATAGCCGGACTGCACGCACTTTGTTTCTATGCTAAAGCCCATTTTTGTTTCCTCCTTCTGTCAGTCTTTAAGAAAATGACCCATAAGCTCGAAGCCTTCTTCAATGAAATTGCCCGTCTCGGAGGCGGTTTTTTCATTTATACTCGAAACACCGCTGTCAAGTTCTTTGCCTTTACAGTAAATCAAATACGGCACGGGGTCTGAGGCGTGGGTGCGGGTCGCTATCGGGGTCGGATGATCGGGCAGAACCATGACCTTATAATCGTCCTGAGTGTTGAGATAGTCAAGGATTATAGGCATTACACGGCTGTCAATAAACTCAATCGCCTTGACCTTATTCTCGGGCTCGTTTCTGTGTCCGCACTCATCGGGAGCCTCAATATGAATATAGACAAGGTCTTGACCTTTACGCCATTCATCGACCGCGGCGCTCGCTTTGCCCTCAAAATTCGTGTCGATATAGCCTGTTGCGCCCTCGACCTCGGGGGTGTTCATGCCTGCGCAGATGCCTATGCCCTTGAGCAAATCGACAGCGGACACAATGCTGCCCTTTACTCCGTATTTCTCTTCAAAAGACGGCAGAGCCGGGCGGCTGCCCTCGCCCCAAAGCCATATCGAGTTTGCGGGGAGCTTGCCCTCGGCAATCCTTTTTTTGTTCACGGGGTGATCCTTCAGAATATCGTAGCTCTCGCGCATCATGGCTATGAGCTTTTCGGCGTTGGGCGAAGTCGAAAGATATTCGCCTATGACCCTGCCGGAGATGTCGTGCGGAGGGGTCATCTTGCCCAGCTGCGTCGTGCCGTTATGCACTATCAGACAGTGACGGTATGACACGCCGCTGTAAAAATCAAACTCGCTGCTGCCGAAATGTTGCTGCACGGTCTCGATTATCTGCGCGGCCTCCTCCGTGGAAATATCGCCGCCGGAGTAGTCGAGCATGGTCTTTGCGCCGTAATCCGTCTCGTCGCTCAGGGTGACAAGGTTGCAGCGCAGGGCAACGTCCGTATCGCTCATGTTGACTCCGATGCTCACCGCCTCAAGGGGCGAACGGCCGGTATAGCACTTCTTCGGGTCGAATCCGAGCACGCTCATATTTGCAACATCGCTGCCGGGCTTCAAGCCCTCGGCAACGGTTCTCACAAGTCCGACCTCGCCCTTTGACGCGAGTGTATCGATATTGGGCTTCTTCGCAACTTCCATCGGCGTCTTGCCGCCGAGAGCCTCGACGGGATAATCCGCCATGCCGTCGCAGAGCACTACAGCATATTTCATATATGTTCATCCTTTCAGAGAATTTATGCAAAAGCGATGCATATAGGGCGCGGAAGTACGGTTAGCCTATGCGTACTCGCCCGCCTTTGCTTTTCATTATATCATAAAGCATCAGCGCATTAAAGCGGAAATTGCGAAATATTATACACCCGCACAGCACAAAAAAGAGTGCAAAATGACGAAAATTTATTCGTCAAAATGCGCGTGCGGCATATAGTTTTAAAGAACACGGTGATATAATCAACTTAGAAATAACATTATATAGGAGACATTAAAATGGCAAAAAAATTTTTCGCGGTTTTGCTCGTCTGTATGCTCGTTCTTATGAGCTTTTCGGCGTGCGGCACCAAAGCACCCGAAAACGACACAACCGCCCCGGAAAACACATCGGAAGCTGAAATCGAAGACGTACAAACGAGCGCCGAGGAGTCTGAGTCAAGCTCCGAAACGGCTTTGGAGTCAACAGAGCCGAAATCCGAGCAGGACACACAGCAACCGTCAGAAAGCAAGCCTGCCGCAGCCAAACCGACGTCGAAACCGACGACAACGAAGAAGCCCGCCCAATCCGGCTCGGCAACCAAAGGCAAGCTTGAAATAAGTGCAAGCAGCGTCAAAAGCGTTGCGGGTGCAAAAGTGCTCAGGGCATGGAGGCTCAATGCGAACGGAGTCAATATCGAAATACACCGCATAGCTTACGGTCCGCAGATAACACAAGCGTTTAAAAAGGCTAACGCGGACGGCGCTATAGATTATGACAAAACGGTAACTTACCAGCCGATTATAACTGTTGCGATAATCACCTGCTCTCCGGATCACATCGGCGTAGCGTCAAGTCAAAAGCTGCTCGGCACCACAGTAGGTAAGGTCGAGGACATGGGCAGAAAGAGCGGCTCACTCATTGCAATAAACGGTGAGGCCGGCTCAACATATAAAAGAGGTGCTCCCACGATACGCAACGGCTCCGTCGAATCCGCCGACGGACAAGGCCAGAAGCGACTGCTGATATACAAAAACGGCACATGGAAGGTCACGACGCTCACTAATGAAAACTGCAGAACATATATCTCACAGGGAGTTTACAATTCCCTGCGCTATCAGCACCAGGTCATTACAAACGGCGCAGCCACCAACGAGCACGATACTTATTATCACAACCGTACTGTTTTCGCTCAGATATCCGAGAATAAATATATCATGTCTATGGGCGAATTCATGCCGCTTGACAATATGATGAAAGTTCTCATTGCATACGGAGCGAGAAACGCATTTCTTTTAAACGGCGGCAACTGCTCATCCATGTATGTCAAGGGCATAGGCAACACTACCGGCACAAGGGCAACGCAGCTCAAAAATCTAAACAAACCGTGCGTTATCGAGAGCGAGTTTTTCGCAGCGAACGGTATGCTCGGTCTCAACTCGGCCGGGAAGCAGAAGCTCGGCGGGCCTTGCAACGAGCTTGATATAGTATATGTAAAATAATCTTTTAGAAGGTGAGACGGTGAAAAAGGCTTTCAGGGCGGCTGTTGTCGCGGCCGCAATACTGTTTGCGCTGACCTTTATCGGGAGCGCAAAGCTGAAAGACGAATCGGCTCACCTGCTGTTTTCCTCGTCCGCCGATATAGGAGGCGGCGCGGCGCGGGAAATCAGGCTCAAAAAAGGCGACCGCATCGCCTTGGGCTCATATCTCAGTGAGCCGATAATCTGGAGAGTCGTCGATACCGGAGACACCGCACTGCTCATGAGCGAAAAGGTGCTGTGCTTTAAAGCGTTCGACCCGTCGGAGGACGGCATAGGCAGCTCGGATTATTTCACCTCTCCCCTGCGCGCATGGCTCAACTCAAGGGACGGATTTTTAAGCACGGATAATTTTTCGGCAGCCGAGCTCGCGCTTATTTCGGCAGACAAAAACGGCGATACCGTATTTCTGCCGTCGAAGGATATGCTCAAAAATATAAGCGCTGCCGACCGCCGAAAGAGCCCCACGGAGCAGTGCGTCAAAAATGACGCTTCGCGCTATTTCGTCCTGCGCAGATACTGCTGGTACTGGACGAGCTCTCCCGTTTCGACAAATCAGAGCAGCGTCACCGCCGTCACCACGACGGGCGGATTCTACAAGACGCTTGCGGCGGATGAGCTGTGCGGCGTGTGCCCGGCGATATATCTTCGCGCCGACACGCTCACGCTCTGCGGAAGCGGCGCCGCCGAAAATCCGTATGCGTTGGCGGGAGGTGAGCAGAGATGAGAGAAAAGCTTAAAAAATTTTGCGAATCCCCCCGCTCGATAATCGCGGGATACTCCGCCGCAGTGCTGTTTTTCTGCACTGTGTTCACGCGGCTCATACTAAAGACCGACGACGGACACTTTCTCGGCATACTCCACCGCAGCGGCTTCACCGTCCCCGCCTGGCTTCATGAGCGATACACGACCGTTTCAGGGCGAATAGTCGGCGAATGGCTGATGATAAGCTTTCTGCGCCTGCCGCTGATTTTCTGGAAGCTGTTTATAGCGGCACTCATCATATATATAATGTGGTTCATCTGCCGCATCTCCGACTTTTTCGGAGAAAAAACGGATGCAAGACGGCGATATATCTTCGCCTGCTCGGTGCCGTTGGCAGTATTTCTGCCATGCCTCAACCCGTCTGTATTCTGGTTTGCGGGGTCGTTTACTTTTCTCGTCCCGTTTGCAGCCCTGCTTATCGCGGTAACTCCGCTGACTTTCGAGGTATTGGGCGAGCGAGTGCATCCCGCCGCCTATGCCGCCGCGGCAGTCGCCGCCGTTGTCGCGGCATCGCAGGAGCAGGCCTGTGCCGCAGTGCTCGCGCTGCAGGTGATTCTGCTGATTTCCTCCGCGGTTCAAAAGAAGCTGAAAATTCTTCAATTCATCCCGCTTCTGACGGGCATGGCCTCCGGTGCGGTGCTGATTCTCTCGCCCGGTCTGCGCGGGCGCGGCGAGATGGAGGCAGCATCGGGCTTTGAAAAATTTACGGAGATGAGCGTATTTCAAAAGCTGCTCTGCGGATTTTCAAACTACTTCGCCTTTTCGTTTTTCTTCTCACTGATAACCGCTTCCGTCTTTCTTGTTCTTCTCTGCGCCTCGGTCCGCGAAGCATTCAACGGCTCACGAAAAGCAAAGAAGCTCTCGGCCGCTTTCGCCGCATTTGCTCTTGTGCTTTGTGTCGGAGTCAACGCCGCATATACCGCCGTCCGCCGCGCAACGCCAGACAAGGGCTTTGAAAAGATGTTCAAAAGCGGCAGCCTGCGCCCGCTCGAATCAGCGGTTATTGCGCTTTGCTTTGTTTTTCTCGGCTGTATTTTTGCGCTCATTGCGGCGCTCGTAAAGAAAAACAGAAGGCTCGGGCTCACTGTCGGCGTGCTGTTCTGCGCCGCCGTCTGCTGCGCCGCCGTGCTCGGATTTTCTTCCTCCGTCTATGCCTCCGGGCAGCGTGTTTTCTACTTCACCGAGATGTTCACGCTCATAGCCTGCGCCGTCATGTACTCTTCCCTCTCGGAGGACAAGGCGAAAAAATTTGCCGGTTACGCTGTACCGACGGCCGCATTTATATTCTATATTATCAATTGCTTCACCTATACTTTTCTTGAGATACCCATAATGGGCTAAAGGCTTTTGTAAAGCAATTAACTTTACAAAAAATCAGTCCGGCTTTTTGATACAAAAATTAAAGCTCCCCCGCAAATCCGTTGATATATCTGCATATCACCGAACGCAAGGGAGCTTTTGTTATTTGATTTTATTAATATGTAAAGCTATATAGCTTGTCATCAGTGCCCGTGCGGAACGACATCGAGTTTATCGTGCTCCTCGCCGAGGTCGGCACGCAGGAGCGCAAAGAACACTATCAAAAGCAATATATCCGCGCACCATATGGTCTTGCCGCCGAGATAACCGCAGATAAATGTGGACGCCACCGCGCCCGCTATAAACGAGCCTATCATCAAAAGATGGGCGAACATCTTGCCCCGCGCCTCTTTATTTCCGCTTCGAAGCCACTTAACAAGATTCGAACCGACCTGACGGACATGGTTAGTGCAGAAGGTCGTTGCCATGGGTATCTTTTTTGCCTGGCGGAAGGTGTTGAACTGCATTGAGGCGATAAAGTTTACCGCCACCTGGCAGATCTGCGGGGGTGCGCTGTCCGGCACGAAGCCGAGAGCGAATATCCACGCCATCTCAAACGCCACGAATGCCGTGTCCCAACGGACTATCTTGCGGCGATTAATATGCTTCGGAAGAAATTCCGAGATAATTGTGCCGAGCAGGTAAGCCGAGGCGGGCAGGAGATAATAGAGCGCCTTGCGCCAATTGCCCTGACCGAGCTGAACCGCCATGAGCACGAAGTTTGCCGTCTGCGCGTTGCAGAACACTCCGCCCTTTTGAACATAGGTGTATGCGCCCAAAAATCCGCCGACCGCTATCATAACGGCAAATATCCAGAGCTTTTCGCATTCGAGAAGCTCTTTGTCTTTTTCGAGAGCTTTTTCTTTCATCGTTCACCACACCGTTTCTTTTGTACAACGCATAAGTTTAGCACTGTTGGGCGCTCATGTCAAGAAAACGAAATGCATTCAAAAATCTTGAAAAGCGGCGGTTTTCGTGATATTATCTAAGGTATTGTATACATTATATATCTCAATATATCTCAAGAGGAGAATAGCATGACAAAGCTTTTTAGGTATTTGAAAAAATACAGAAAAGAAAGCATTCTTGCACCGTTTTTCAAGCTCATCGAAGTGGCGTTTGAGCTGACCGTTCCGCTGATAGTCTCGAATATAATCGACGTCGGCATAGAAAACGGCGACAAGGGCTATATAGTCAAGCGCTGCCTGCTGCTCGGTCTGCTCGGCATTTTAGGACTTTGCAGCACGCTTGTGGCGCAGTATTTCTCGGCGAAGGCGTCCGTCGGATTCGCTACCGACATACGCCACGCGCTGTTCAGTCACATCGGAAAGCTCTCATACTCCCAACTCGACTCCCTCGGCGCGCCGACTCTCATAACCCGCCTGACGGGCGACATAAATCAGGTTCAGACGGGAACAAATCTCACTCTGCGCCTCGTGCTGCGCTCGCCGTTTGTCGTTTTCGGCGCGGTGATAATGGCGTTTACGGTTGACGCGAAGTCCTCGCTCGTGTTCGTCGTTGCGGTGCCCGCTCTCGCTGCGGTCGTGTTCGCGATTATGCTCGTGTGTATACCGATGTACCGCAAGGTTCAGCAGAAATTAGACGGGCTTTTGAGCAAGACCCGCGAAAACCTGCTCGGCACCCGCGTTGTCAGGGCGTTTTGCAAAGAGGATGAAGAAATCGAGGACTTTGACGCAAAAAGCAAGGCTCTGACCGAGATGCAGACGGCGGTCGGCAGGATATCGGCGTTCATGAATCCCGCCACCTTCGTGCTCATCAATCTTGCGATAATCGCGCTGATATATATCGGCGCACTGCGCGTCGATTCGGGCGTAATATCGCGCGGCGCGGTCGTTGCGCTCTATAACTATATGTCGCAGATACTCGTTGAGCTGATAAAGCTCGCGAATCTGATCATCAGCGTCACAAAGGCGATCGCCTGCGGCAACCGCATACAGTCGGTGCTCGACATAGAGCCCGCCACAGTCCCCGGAACAGTTACCGAAGGCGACAAAAAATGCGAATACTCCGTTGAGTTTGACGGGGCGTGTCTCTCCTACAACGGGAGCGAGGAGTCCCTGCACAATATTGACCTC
>ULSA01034231.1_pt1 | contig 12114 bp, 5 predicted proteins | sample 1955951 | NCBI WGS metagenome assembly ULSA01 (sample SAMEA4835697, study PRJEB28245) | human gut metagenome | biome: gut microbiome; material: fecal sample | place: Denmark | collected 2008 | reverse complement strand
CTCTTATGGCTTGCCTCGAAAAAAATTCCACGAACTATGAAGCTATTTGTTCTTTTCTTTATCTACTCCTTAGGATTGGCCTATGCGTCCGACTCGTATGCACAGACGGCTATTGTCAATGTAGAGGTGCAGAACAAGACGGTTAGGGAAGTCTTGAAGGAAATTGAAAATCAGTCTGAATTCGGATTCTTTTTTAGTAATAAGCATATTGATCTGAATCGCCGTGTATCAGTCACTTCACGTAACAGTGATATTTTTAAAGTGCTGGAGAAGGTATTTGAAGGTACGAATGTGAAGTATTCCGTTTTGGATAAAAAGATTGTTTTGACCACCAAAGCTGAAAGTGTATCGGTTGTGCAACAGGGTACTTTTAAAGTAACGGGTAAAGTGGTAGACAATACAGGAGAAGGCATTATTGGGGCTACTGTATTGGTGAAAGGAACTACCAATGGAACAGTCACCGATATGGACGGTAACTTCGAATTGTCTGTTTCTTCCAAGGAAGTGACATTGGATATTTCGTATATTGGTTATAGTAATTCTGTAGTAAAAGCCACAGTGGGTACTCCTGTACAAGTAACTTTGAAAGAAGATACGAAAGTGTTGGATGAAGTGGTGGTAGTGGGTTATGGTACGCAGAAGAAAGCTAATCTGACTGGTGCCGTTTCTCAGGTGTCTATGGATAAGGTATTGGGTAATCGCCCGGTGGCCAATGTAGGTACCGCCCTGCAAGGTGCCATTCCGGGTTTGGTGGTTACTCCCAAGGCTGCTCCAGGAGAGAATACCGGATTCAATATCCGTGGTACAACCTCTATTAATGGAGGGGGACCGTTGGTGCTGATTGACAACGTTCCGGGTGATGTGAACCTGTTGAACCCTGAAGATATTGAAAGCGTATCAGTGCTGAAAGATGCTGCTTCGGCTGCAGTTTATGGTGCGCGAAGTGCGTTTGGTGTGGTATTGATTACTACCAAAAAGGCCAAGAAAGGTGAGAAGATGACTATCAACTATAACAACACTTTAGGTTGGACTACTTCTATTGGCCGTCCCGAGCAGGAGAGTATGGACACTTACTTTGATATGTGGCAACATGCTTTTGGCGACACTCACTATATTCAATCTATGGACATGAACCGTTGGCGTGAACTTTATCACCAATATCATAACGGACAATTGCAGGGCGTGGAACCCGGTGGTCGCTATATGGACGAAGGCGGTCGTCCTTATTTCTTGGGCAATACCGACCATGCAGCAGCTGCTCTTACTACCGGCTTCCAGCAGACTCATAATGTTTCGGCTACCGGAGGCACGGAAAAACTAACTTATCGTTTGAGTCTGGGTTATCTCAATAACAATGGTGTACAAAAAGGAAACAAAGATGTGTACGAACGCCTTAACGTATCGTCTTATGTGAGTGCCGACATAACTGATTGGCTGACTACTTCTCTTGACTTCCGCTATACTAAAGGAGATAGAGATATGCCTAATGCCGGGGGATTTAATTTCTTTGGTGCTACTTATCCTAATTACTTTCCGACAGGCACCATGGTTGATGATGAAGGAAAGACACAGTATTGGGATAATCCGGAAAACCTTCTTAAACTGGCTGCTGTAAACAATACTGTTACAAAGAATCCTCGTATTTATTCACGTACATCCATACATCCTATTGAGGGGCTTGAAATGATTGTGGAATATACTTATGATGGTAAAGAAGTGGCTTCGCATAATTATACCGGATATTATTCATTAATGCATCCGCAGAATACTTCTATTTCTGACCCCAAGACTTCTAATTTCAGCAATAACCGGACTACGGTAGATTATAACTCTATCAATGCGTATGCTACTTACCATAAATCATTCAAAGATCATAACTTCAAGATTATGGGTGGCTTTTCTCAAGAAACCTCAAGAACGGAGGAACTTAAAGTAAGCCGCTTGGAGATGATTGACCCAGATTTACCTTCTATTACCGGTGGTGTGGGCGATATTACCGCTAACGATTTTTATGGAGAATACATCATTCGCGGAGGATACGGACGTATCAACTATGATTACCAAGGTAAATATTTGGTGGAAGTAAATGGTCGTTATGATGGCTCTTCCCGATTCCCACGTAATAACCGTTTCGGTTTCTTCCCTTCGTTTTCTGTAGGATGGCAAGTAGGACGTGAAAAATTTATGAAGTGGAGCGAAAGTTGGTTGAACGAGTTTAAACTCCGCGCTTCTTGGGGTGAAATTGGTAATCAGGTTCTTGGTGATAAACTGATTCATAACTATGCTTATATTGCCATGATGGATCCCGTAAAAGCCGGGTGGATTCTAAATGGGTTGCAACCTATTACCTTGACCACTCCGGGCATGGTAAGCTCCAATTTTACTTGGGAAGTAGCCAGAACAACTAACATTGGTGTAGATTTGTCATTGTTCAATAACCGTTTGCAGACTACTTTCGAATGGTATCAGCGTCGTACCAAGGGAATGCTTGCTCCGGGAGCCGACTTCTCGGCCGAAATCGGTGCGGCTGCTCCGAAAATGAATGCTGCTGACCTTCGCAACCGCGGTTGGGAATGGAGCATCAGTTGGAGAGAACAAAGGGGTGATTGGCGTTACAATGCAAGTTTTAATATCTACGATTCCAAAACGGTTATTGAAAAGTATGACAATGCTGCATTTTCATTACCTTCAAATGCCATGCCTTATTATGAAGGAATGACTTTGGGTGAGCGTTGGGGATATGTAACGGATGGTTTCTATGCTATTGATGACTTTGTGCCTTCTTCGGATGGTATAAAGGGCTGGCAAGATGGTGTATGGACACTGAAAGAAGGGATTGCTTCTATTCAAGGAGTAACAGTACGACCGGGTGACATTAAGTTCAAGAACTTGCGTGACGATGAAAACAGTGTGAACCGTATCGATCCGGGTGCAAATACTGTTGATAACCCCGGTGACCAAAAGATAATAGGTAATGATGCGGCCAGATTTCAATTTGGTTCTTCATTGGGCTTCGGTTACAAAGGTTTCGACTTCTCTATGCTGTTGCAAGGTACAGGTAAACGGGATGTTTTTCTGTTAAATCAAAGCATATACAAGCCTTTTGGAGGTGTAAAACACGGTGCGCTGTTTAAAGGTCATAGTGATTATTGGAGGCCCAGTGATATGAATGCCAATACTATAGAAGGATGGACTCCGGTAAACGATAATCCCAAATATCCTCGTATCTATGACAACCAAGGAAACATGGGCTCAAACTTCCGTGCACAAACTCGTTATGTGGAAAATGGAGCATATTTGCGTGTGAAGAATATCACTTTGGGATATACATTCCCTAAAGAATGGGTGTCAAGGGTTGGATTGACCAATGTTAAGGTTTATTTCTCAGGTGAAAACTTGTTTACTTTCAGCAGTTTGCCTACAGGGTTTGACCCCGAACGCTTGTCATGGTCATATCCTTTCTATCGCACGTTGTCATTCGGTTTTAATTTAACACTTTAATAAAAACAGATTATGAAATTAGCAAAATATATATTTGTAGCTTCATTAGGAATAGCTTCATTGTCAGCTTGTAACGATGACTTAATGGATCGTTTTCCTATAGAGAAGCCATCAGAAGAAACTGCTTTCAAAACCAGTTTGAACTTTAAGACTTATGCTTGGGGACTTTACGGTATTTTTACCAACAAGGATATCATGCTGCGGGGGTATAATATGACTGGAGCCAATACTTCTTATTGGGAAGGAGACCGCTTAGCGAATTACGTGCGTAACGGACGTAGCTTGCGTAGTATAGCTAATCCATACGCCAATCATGGAGTCAATGCTAATAATACTGGTGGATATGTGTTTTCTTATATTCGCTCGGTAAATGTGATGCTTGACAATATAGATGGAAGTCAGATGGATGATAATGAAAAGGCTCATTGGCGTTCGGTAGGTTATTTTTTCCGTGCTTATAATTATGTGGAACTAATCATGCGTTACGGAGATGTACCTTGGATTGATCATGTGCTGACAGAAGAAGAAGGACGTAACGATATTCCTCAGCGTCGTCCGCGAGCTGAAGTGGCCGAATTGGTATTGAATGATTTGCTCTATGCCAGCGAGAATATCAATATAGGAGCCTTTGCGAAAATGGATGCTGATGGAAAAAACACCATTAATAAACATGTGGTGGATGCGCTTATTTCACGTTTTGGCTTGTGGGAAGGAACTTGGCAGAAATACCATAAGGTAGAGGGCGGAAATCCTGAACTATATTTGAATGCTTCTCTCAAAGCTTCCGAAGCATTGATGAAGGCTTTCCCGAATGTGGGAAACAACTACGATGCTTCTTTTAACACAGAAGATTTGAGTACGATTCCAGGTACTATTCTTTATAAGGAATTTGTGTATGACGTAATCGCTCACAATACAATGCAGTACCTGCGTTCCGACGCTTCGGCTATGGAAGCTACCAAACAATCGGTAAATATGTTCTTGATGCAAAACGGCAAGCCGGTTCATCATCCCGACAATATAGGCACCTATAGTGACAAAACAATGAATGATGAGTTTCGTAATCGTGACTACCGTCTCTATTTTAATATCGTTCCTCCTCATAAAGTTGCTAAGGGGGCCACTGGTACCACTTGGAGATACTCTACCGATGAAGACTATGCGGAAGGTGGATGCTTTAATAATTCAAGTTGTAGGATGGATGGATCTCCTGAATCAGACCGTGAATACATTGACTTAATGGAACAAATTTCGACTCCTACTGGTAAGCGACTTCCTACATCAAATTGGGCAGGAAACATTTTGCATTTGATTCCCCATTTCTATGGTTATGAAAAGGGTGGAATGGGAACTATCGGCCCGATGCGTTGTGTTTCCGGTTATTTCTGTTGGAAGGAATACAATACTTGGGATAAAACCATTGCGGGTTCATTTCAGGTAGGTTCGGCAGACAAGCCCATTTTCAAGATTGAAGAAGTGTTGCTCAACTATGCGGAAGTAAAGTATGAACTGGGGGAATTCGACCAAAGTGTTGCCGATAAAACAATCAACGTACTTCGTCCGCGTGTCAATGTAGCTAATATGAACGTGGCTGAAATTAATGACAACTTTGATCCTGACCGTGATCCATCGGTTGAACCAGTGCTTTGGGAAATCCGTCGCGAACGTTTTACAGAGTTGTTTGGTGAAGGTTTTGGATTCTATGACATCCGTCGTTGGAAAACTGCACCTTGGTGGATTAATCAAAAACCACTAGGGGTATATATGCGTAGAACGGATCAAGGTGGCATGCCTGACAAATACATTTTGGTAGATGAAAATGGTAATGTGAATTATGAAGAGGGGTATATGGAATTAGAACCGACTCGTCCTGATGAATTGGGCGATAAAGGTTGGGATGATACTTTCTATCTTTATCCCATTCCGTCTAAACAGTTTACTCTGAACCCTGGCTTAAAGCAGAATCCGGGTTGGGAGAAATTCTAATTATAAAATAAGTTTAATCCCGTTTCTAAAACAGAAACGGGATTTTTTTATAAATTGCTAATACAAATACCATGAATATAAAAAAACTGATTATACTGTATTCCTTTCTTGCCGGAGGAATGGCAGCGAATTCGCAAAATACGGATTATATCTATTTAAAAATGCAGTCAGCTCCTTTTGAGGTGAATGGCAATTACCTTTCCAAACATGATATCGTTTATTTTTCACCTACGCAACTGGAAGCGGAGGGCTTTCCGATGGGTAATGGTGATATAGGCGGCATGGTGTGGAATCACGACAATGGCATCGAACTGCAAATCAATAAAAATGATTTGTGGACAAAGGCACAACCGGAAGAATACGGAATGTCATTATTGAGGCATGCGGCTCGTCTGAAGATTGATTTTGGTGCGCCGGTATTCAGTTGGATGCACTTGAAAGAGTTTGAAGGAAGGTTATCGCTGGCGAATGCCGAAAATACATACCGTGCAGTTACGGGTTATTCCGCTACAACTATTCGTACTTGGCTGGCGCAAGATTGTAATGTATGGATAGTGGAATGTGAGAATATACCCGACTCTGAAATGCTGGGAGATCGTTCGGTAGCTACGGTTTCGTTGGAAAGGTTGGGGAGCCGCTCCTTTACCGGATGGTATGGAGGCTGGTTTGCGAAGAGCCCTTCAGTGGGGCTTGGCAAAACGCGTGCAGTGGCCGATGCTCGCGAAATGATATTGGAAGAAACGGATGGTGGATTGCACTTTGCTGTGGCCTGCAGGGTGGTGGAGTCGTCCGGAAAACCGGAAACAGTGAATATGCGCCGTACCGAATGGAGGACAGATAAACAGAAATTCACGATTATGATTAGCGTGGTGACTGACCGCGAGGACGAAGATCCGGTACGTGCGGCAAAGAAGTTACTTGATGAGGCGGAAGCGAAGGGGGTAAACGAATTGCGTCGCGAGAAAGATGAGTGGTATCGCAATTTCTGGTCCAATTCGTTTGTGAAGTTGGGTGATGATTATTTGGAGAATATCTATTACCTGCGCCGCTATCTGATGTCGGCAGGTTCGCGAGGTGAGTTTCCGTTAGCTTTCAATGGCGGGCTGTGGCGTTGGAACCGTGATGTACTCAACTGGGGGGCACCGCATCATTGGAACCAGCAGCAGGAATATTGGGGACTGTGTGCGCAAAACGATTGGCGGCTGATGAAACCTTACCTAGACACATACTTCAAGATGATACCGTTTGCCGAAGAACTGGCAAAGGAGTATGGAGCGGAGCATGATGCGTTGCTCATTACCGAAGCGCATAATTTCAACGGCATACAATGGGGAAAGGACAAGCACTATCTGAGGAATAATTTTACCCCTGCTTCGCAGATAGCTTCTCTCTTTTGGGATTATTACGAATTTACGGGAGATAAGGATTTCTTAAAAGAAAAGGCATATACGTTTATGAAGAAAACTTCTCATTTCTATTTAGATAAGTTGGAATGGGATGAAGAAAAAAATGAATATTTTCTGAAGGCTTCTTTGTATGAGTCGGCTCCTATCGCTTATGTGAAGAATCCTATCAGTGACCGCAACTGCATCGAAAGACTTTTCAAGGATTGTATCCGTGCGGCCGAAATATTGAATGTAGACAGAAATGAGGTGAAACAGTGGCGCCACGTGCTCAGTCACTTATGGGAAAGAGGCTATCAGCAGTTTGGCGAATGTGCTGAAGTTACCTCTCCTGCCGAGGAATATTATACGGAAAAACGTTATTCTCCGTGGATTTGGGGTAACGGTGGAGCTGTAGCTTTTCCGGCAGGGCTGATTGGCATGGATGATAAAGACACTCGCTTGGGAAAAGCTGTTGTGAATCTGTTGAAGCACGACGACGAGTGTAACGCGCATTATCCTTATCCGCAGATAGCTGCGCGAATGGGAGAGGGGGATGCGGCCTTGAAGTATATATGGAATGGGGTGAATGTGCATCAGATGTATCCGCAAGGATTGATGCACAATGTGACCGGTTATCCTGACAATATTTACGACCTTGCCTCTGTGCACAATTTGTTGAAGGATGCTTATGTGATACGTTCGCATGATTTCTTTCAGTGTGGCATGGAGCCAATGAGTAATTATTGTATGGGCATAAATGAAATGATGCTTCAAAGCAACGAGGGGAAAATCAGAGTATTCCCTGCTGTGCCTTCTGCATGGGATTATATTCCTATGGCATTTACTTTGTTGGCAAGAGGGGCATTTGTAGTTTCTGCCGGTAGAAATGGCCAGGCTGAGGTAACACAAGTCGGCATAAAGAGTTTGAAAGGAAATCCGTGTAGGATACAGAATCCTTGGGGCAATAGGAAATGTGAGGTGTTGCGATACAGAGATGGCAAGAAAGTACTTGCTAAGACAGGAAAGGATAACGTATTGACCTTCTCTACACAAACGGATGAAGAATATGTTGTCCGACTTGCAGGTATGGGAGCTTCGGTTAAGGAAATCTATTCCGGTAAGCCCAATATGAAAGTGAAGCAACTGGGGAAAAGAGTACTAGGGAAAGTTAGTGGCTGGAACGATTTTGGAGCAAACGAAAGAAAGTGATAAAAGGAGGCTGTTGTTCAAGCTGTGTCATTGTCAAATAGTAAAGAATTCATTTTGCAATGACACAGTAAAATAATGGATAACGAAATTGATTTTAATGAGTTATGCATTCAGCTCTTGAAGAAATTAAGTAGGCAAGTTTCTGTTTAGTAAAGGCGGTGGTCATTACTATTGTTTGATAATTAAGTGTTAGAATAGGTCAAGCCTATATAACTAACGTGGATTTGTTAATTAAACTATAAAAATAAGTTTTGCTTTAGGGACATCTTTTTTCCGCGTGCCCTATAAATAGGGACCTTATTTGTTTAACGATAAAATTTATCCTAGTTAAAAATAACTTTAATTTATACAAGAATGAAGAAGACAACGATTTTATTAGCAGGTATGTTGGCAATAAGTTTTATCGGACATGCGCAAGAAATGGATGAAATGTGGGGAGAACAGCATGTTGTAAAAAAAACAGTTCAACTTAGTAAACAGACGCATCTTTTTGAATGGGGTAATTATGCAATGTTTATCCATTGGGGGTTATTTTCACAATTAGGCAATCAATGGAAAGGAAAAACATATTATGGTATTGGGGAGTGGTTAATGCATAAAAAAATGGCTGATATTCCGGTAGAGGAGTATAAAAAGACTGTAAAAGATTTTAATCCTACAGATTTTGATGCACATGCTATAGCTCGATTGGCCAAGGATGCCGGAATGAAATATGTCGTTGTTACTAGTAAACATCATGATGGGTTTGCTATGTATGATTCTAAAGTTTGTGATTTTAATGTGGTAAAGCAAACTCCTTTTGGGCGTGATCCCATGAAGGAGCTTTCTGAAGCCTGCCGCAAACAGGGATTGGGCTTCGGCTTTTACTATTCCCATAATGAGGATTGGACATATCCTGGTGGAAATGGAGGACCTAAAGTGGACGAGTTTGGAGAAAGTAAAACGTTTGATGACTATTTCAGAGAGAAATGCTTACCGCAAGTAGAAGAAATAACTAAGAACTATGGTGAGATAGAATTAGTTTGGTTTGATACTCCTGGAGGTATGCCGGAAAAATATGCCAAGGAATTGGTGGAGGTCGTACATCGGAATCAACCTCATGCGTTGGTTTCGGGCAGAGTTGGCTATAATATGGGAGATTATCAGACTTTGGGTGATATGGAAGTTCCCTTGGAAAATGTAGGAGGATTGTGGGAAAGTATTGATGTAACCAATGATGCTTGGGGATATGCTTGGTATGATCAGAATTGGAAAACGCCGAAACAATTACTTTCTAATTTGATTTCCACTATAGGCCGCGGAGGAACTTATATGATGAATGTAGGGCCCGATCCCTCAGGGCAGATACCTGAACCGGCTCAAATGACACTTCGTTCAGTAGGGAAGTGGATAGCCAAATATTCTGAAGTTATTTATGGAGCTGAGTCATCTCCATGGAATCATGCGTTACCTTGGGGGGATGCGACAATGAAAGAAAAGGATGTGAATCTGTTAGTTTATACGTGGCCTAGGAATGGCAAATTGTATGTACCGGGAGTATTGACAGATATTAAAGAAATAAAGTTGTCGGATGGTAAACGATTTCACAAGATGAATTTTGCTAAAGAAGGTAATTGGTTAGTAATTAATGTTCCTTCAGAAGCTCCTGATCCGTTGGTATCGGTTTTGAAAATTACTCCTGTAAAAGGACAGGTTTTTAAAGCGGATTTTACGCAGGCGGTTGATCCTGAATTGGGAGTTTCTATTTCTGCAAAATTTGCAAGAACAGAAGGTGGAAAAGCTTATAAACGACAATGGATGGAGAAGTTTGGTGAATGGAAGACAGCTTTTGTAGTAGACGGTTGGAAGGATAATACTAGTACGACATGGGAGGTTGATATTAAGACTCCTGGAATATATCAATTAGAGTTGACTTATGCAGGGGATTCGCGTTTGGTGTGGAGTATAGAGAATGAGGAAGGATGTAAGATTCAGAACCAACAGGATGCTTCACATATTTATACAACTCATCCTATTGGTTGGATGGAGTTCAAGAGCGCCGGCAAGCATAAATTGACGGTATGTGCATTGGAGGGAAATAGGGAAAAGGCTAGCCTCATGAGTATTGGAGTAAAACCTGTTGTCTTTTAAACTTTACTGAATGTTGAAATGAACAGGGATTATATTATGTTGGGGATAGCTCCGTGCTATATGTCTTTGGGCGATCCTATTACAGTCCTCTGTTCGTATTCAACAGCTGGGATGGATACAAAGTTACACATTGTTGTCTTGTTGATTTGGAGCCGGGGGGCAGGAGAGTCTAATTTCAGGCAATTCATCTCTCCGGTGATAAAATTAGTGAAATAGATAATAATATCGGATGTTGGACATGAAAGACCTTGTGGAGTGGGGGATTGCGATGTGGAAGTAGGTGCTCCTAGTATAAAAATCAGATTTAAGCTGACAGATAAGAATATTCTTATAATATTTGCATGATAAAGAGCATCGCTAAAGAAAATATGTGTTTGCATTTTTCTCACTTTGTAGAAAGACTGAAATGTGTCTGAGAGGATATTTATTAATAAGTTGATGATAAGTTTTATAAAACCGAATATATAAATCTAATTTAAAAACCATGAAGATAAAATTAGTATTATTGATGAGTTGCCTGTATATTTGTTCCTTACAGGCGCAACCGGGTATTTCGACTTCAATACCATCAGAGAAACCTTCAAAGTATCAAAAGGATCAGATCAAGCGCAAGTATGGTATGTTCATTCATTTTGGCATCAATACTTTTCATGATGTAGAATGGTCTGACGGTTCTTTTGCGGCAGATACTTATGCTCCTACGGACATTGACGCTCGTCAATGGGTGAAGACAGCGAAAGATGCCGGTATGAAATATATCATTCTGGTAGCAAAACATCATGAGGGCTTTTGTCTTTGGGACAGTAAATATACTGATTATGATGTGGCCAGTTCGGGAAATAGGACCAATGTCATTGAAGCCGTGGCCCAGGAATGTAAGAAACAGGGTATGAAGTTGGGATTGTATTATTCATTGTGGGACAGGAAAGTCAATGCGGATGTAGAGAATGTGGAAGCAGACAGGGTGTATAACAATTATATGCTGAAGCAATTGGACGAGTTGATGGATATAACAGAAAAATATACTAAAATTGTTGAGTTCTGGTTTGATGGGAGTTGGGTAAAACCAAGTTATCGCTGGCCGATAGAAGGTATATATAGAACCATAAAAAGTCGTGAGCCGCAATGCCAAATCGGAATAAACTGGACGATAGGAGAGGATGCTGATCCGCATCATCCGAATGCGCCTGCAAAATCATATAAAATTAATCCTGAAGATCAGAAGGAGGGAGATCCTATTCGTTATTTTCCCAGTGATTTCCGTTTGGGTGACCCGCTTCTTCCAGCTAATCCGGATCCAAAAGTGTTTACTCATGACGGTAAGCGATATTATATGCCTTTTGAATCAACTGTATGTTTAAGTAAGCGTTGGTTTTATCATACTGCTGATAAAGAATATAAATCAATGGATGAGCTAATCAAACTCTACCAGCGTGCAACCGCTCAGGATAATATTTTAATTTTAAATCTTCCGCCGAATCGTGAAGGAAAAATGCGTCAGGAAGATGTGAATCTGTTGATAGAACTCCGGAAACATATACGGGATTTAAAACGATAAAACTTGAAAGAATTTATGAAAAGAAGGAATCTGTGGCTGATAGCTTTTTTATTGACGAAGGCAGTGCACTGTTATTCTATTGAAAATAATTGTGTCTTGTATGTATCACCGAAAGGAGATGACAGAAATATCGGTACTGTGTCTCATCCTTTGAGGACTATCAAGACAGCTCTTGAAAGGGCTGGGGAAATAGATGCCGGTCGGAAAGTAGAGGTGGTACTCCGTTCGGGAACGTATGAAATTAGTACCACTTTGGAAGTAAAACGGGATCATGTTTTGATTCATCCTTATCAAGGTGAGCCTGTAATTATTTCAGGTGGAAAATCTGTTCCAAGAAACTGCTTG
>ULSA01021997.1_pt1 | contig 12268 bp, 8 predicted proteins | sample 1955951 | NCBI WGS metagenome assembly ULSA01 (sample SAMEA4835697, study PRJEB28245) | human gut metagenome | biome: gut microbiome; material: fecal sample | place: Denmark | collected 2008 | reverse complement strand
TTGCAGCCACTGCAAGGGCTGCCACTAAACACTAAACACTGAACCGCAAAGGAGCGCGGGCTGAAACTCTCGGCTCGCGCTCTTTTTTTAAGTAAAATAAAGTTAGCTTGTGATAACACCGGGCAGACCCCGGCGCGTAAAAAGGAGAGTGACCGGTATGCAGCTGACCGCAGCGCATCTGCGCTATCTGCTGGCCATCTACGAGGTAAGCCGCACCCATCTGGACATCAGCTCCCGCAGCATTGCGGAAAAGCTGGGGGTGACAAAACCCTCGGTGGTGCGCATTCTGAACCTGCTCATGGAGCAGGGCATGATCGTAAAGGAGTACTACGGTAAAATTTACCTGACCGACCGCGGCATCTGGGTGGCAAAGCGGGTGCAGCAGGAGCTGGACGCCATTCTGGCGCACTTTCCGCCGGTGAGCGGGGAGCTGACGGGCGAGGAGCAGTGGAACGCCGCCCTTGCCATGACCAGCGCTTTGCCCCAGCGCCTTTTTACCGCCGACTATGAGCGGATGGTGGAGGAGGAGGAGACTCCCTCCGTCAAAGCCTGACAGGGCTTGACTGAGAGGGTTCTCCCCGGCAAGGGCGACTGTTCAAAAGTCCCCTATGACCCATAGAGTTTTGAAGAGTTACTTTTTCTGCGCCAAAACACGCAGAACCTTGCGCTTTTTGCCCCGACTCTTCAAAAGTAGCTAAAGTTTTGAAGAGTCGCGAACATAACGAAACTACGTCACTTTTAGATACTATTCAATATAAAAAAGTGGTAATAATGTCCGACTCTTCAAAAGTCCCTTTGTATCATAAGGCTTCGCCGCCTGTTTTGAATAGTCGCATTTGCGGTCAAAGCGGCAGCTGCGTCTGTTTGTTGAGGTTGATGATCTCAGCAGCAACAGCCGCCGGTTCAAGCTCTGGACGATGCCAGTAGATTTTCTGGTTCGGCGGTTTTCCAACGCGCAACAGCTTCAAATCCAGCGCGATGCGTGCCCTGCGGATGGTACTGTCCGAGATATCCCGCTCGGCGCACAGGCGGTACACCTCGCCCGCCTCTACCCAGCCCACAAAGGACAGCTGCTTTTCCAGCGCCTCGATGGCGTTGGCAAGGGCGGCAGAGGGGCGGCCGTTGCCGGTGGCGGGGGTGCCCGCCTCCCGGATGATGGCGTCGGCGGTAAGGGTGCAGGGGCCGTCGTAGGCCACCGTGCCCTGCGGACAGATGCGGTAGCGCTGGCTTTCGCCGGGCTGGCCAAGGCTGTTTTTGGCGTGCGCCACCACCCGCACCTCCGGGTGCTCCGGGTCCCGCCCGGCGATGAGGATGCTGCGGGCGGCGTTGCGGAAATCGCTGGAGCCAAGCAGACGGTCCAGCGCGCTGCATACCCCGGGGCCGGGCTTGCTCATGTGGCTGATGAGCAGCACTGCCATGTCCAGCTCCTTGGCAAGGGCACCCAGATGGTCCAGCAGCGGGCGCACCTGCTCGGCGCGGTTCATCTGCACCCCCTGCCCCAGATAGCTCTGGATGGGGTCGAACACCAGCAGCGCCGGGCGGTACACCCGGCACAGGGCGGCAAGCTCCTCGTCGCCCATGCTGTAACTGGCACCGTCCTGAAAATACAGCCGGTCAAGGTCTGCCCCCATGGCCTCGGCGCGGGGACGCAGCACCTTGTTGGGGTCGTTCTCGGCGGTAAGGTAGAGCACGGTGGCGGGGGGCTGCGGCGGGGTGTCCGGTGCAAAGGCCGCGCCCCGGGTAAGCCGGGCGCACACGTCCAGCGCAAGGCTGGTCTTGCCCGCAGCGGACACGCCGCCCAGAATGCTTACCATGCCCCGGGGCAGGTAGGGCTGCACCAGATAGGCGGCGCGCTCCGGCGCAAAGGCGCTGGCGGGACGGATGCGGAACCGCCCGCGCCCGGCCTTTTGTTTGGCTTCGGCTTCGGCGCGCTGCTCCTCGGCAAGGCCTGCCTGCACATACTGCTGGCGGGCGTTTGCCACAAAGCCCTCGATATCCTGCCCCATGCGCGCCCCGCAGTCGGTAAACCAGCTCTCCACCCGGCCGGTGTCCCGCAGCTGACGGCTGTACAGCTGCCCCCGCAGCAGCCGCAGGGCTTCCTCGCGGCGGTCTTTGTCCAGCGTATACACCAGCGTGGCGGTGTAATCGCTGAGCAATTGGGCGTCCGGCGCGTGCTCCAGATGCTGGCACAGCTCCGTCCACACCTCGTGCTGGACGGCCTGCGCCTTGTCGTAGGCGGTACGGTACTTGTTTGCGTCCATGTAAAAAACCTCCTTTGGACATAAAGTATCTACCCTTATCCTAAGGCGATGGACGCGGAAAAACCAGTGTGTACTTTTTGAGGACCAGAGGGTATTATTGCACGCTGGATATACACGCTGTAAATGCAAGCGCAGCCGCCGCAAAACAAAAACAAACGCAGCAGCGCATGGCAGCGCCCGCCGCGCGGGAAAACTCTGCCAAAAACCGGCGAAGTATTTCACCCCGCGTAATCCACCGAAAACGTGCGATTTTTGGGGGAGACAGCAAATGCCGGACAGCTTGCAGGCTGCCCGGCATTGTGCGTTGTGGTTATTTTTTGATCGCCCGCAGGATGCGGTTGGCGATGTACTTATGCCCGCTCACGGTGGGGTGGGCATCGGCGGCGGTCATGGCAAAGGGGATGGGCACATAGGTCACATTCTCGTTCTGGGCGGCAAGGCTCTTGCTAAGGGCATTCAGCCGCCGGAACAGCTGTGTCCACTCCGGCAGCAGGGGCACAGGGTTGGTGTAGCCCAAAAGGATGATCTGCGCGTCCGGGTTCAGCGCCCGCAGCTCCGCTACGACCTGCGGCATATGCACGGCGGCTTCCTGATACGCCTGCTCGCAGATGGCGTCCGTACCGCCGCCCAGCAGCAGCTGGGTGGTGGCCTGCTTTTCTTCCCTTGTCAGCCGCAGGCGGGAAAGGTCGCTGTTCAGCCGCTGCAGGTTCTCAAAGCTGGGCTCGCGCAGCACGCCGCTGACCATGGTGGCTACCAGCTGCTCGCTCTTCCAGTTGGTGGCGTTGCCCAGCGCCACAAGGGCGGGCACCAGCGCATCGTTGGAGCCGATCTGCACGCTGATGACATCCGCGCGCTTGAGGTAGTCCAGCATCTGGGGGTAGACGTAGTAGGTGCCCGCCTGCTGGTTCATCTGGGGCATTGCGCCGGTGCGCAGCATATCCGCAAGGTCGCCGGTGGTCAGCCCGGGCAGGCCAAGGTTGATGGCGTGCTGGCGGTCCAGCCCAAGGCCTTTGCCCACCAGCGAAACATAGCACTGCTCCGGGTAGCCCTCAAAGTTTGGGGCCGCGTCTATGCCGATGGCGGCTTCGGTGTACTTGAAATCCGGCAGACCCACGCCGGAAACGATGCTGTCGCCCAGCGCCACATAGGTGCGCTGAGGATCGGCAGCGGGGGCCTCCTCAGTGGGGGCAGCTTCCTCGGCGGTCTGCTCCTGCGCGGCGGGGGCAGTCTGTTCCGGCGGCAGGGCGTCGGGCTGCTGGGCAAAGGCAGGCACAGCCAGCAGCACCAGCGCAGCGGCGCTGCACAGCCATGCGGTAAAACGGGGATGTTTCATGGATGATTCCTTCTTTCTTAAAGGCAGACGGGACGATTGAAAATGGCCTCCGCTTGTGCTCTGGCCATAATGAGCGGAATTGGTTTTTTATTCGGGATTCAGAAAAGCCTGCGGGCTTTTCTGAATCCCCTTTTCACGGGAGGGGTTACCCCGCCTCTTCTTCCAGCTTACGGTAGTCGGCCTTACCGGCGGGGGTCAGGGGCATTTCGGGAATGATCTTATAGGCCGAGGCGGCGGGCTGCACATACTCCGGCAGCTCCTCCAGGCACAGCTGGCGCAGCTCCCGCAGGATCTGGCGCTTTTTGCCGGTGGCGGCAGGCTCCAGCACCACAAAGACGAAGGGCAGACGTCCCTGCGTGTGGTCGGTATCGGCGCAGCCCACCACGCAGCACTGGTGCACGGCGGGGTGGCGGCTGATGACGTTTTCGATCATGGAGGGGAACACTTTGAAGCCGTCGTGCCGGATGATGATGCGCTTGATGCGGGCGTCCAGATACACAAAGCCGTCCTCGTCCATGGAGCCGATATCGCCGGTGTGCGCCCACAGCTGGCCGTCGGCATGGCGGCGCAGCAGATAGGCGGTCTCCTCGGGCTTGTTGTAGTAGCCCTTCATGGCGGTGGGGGTGCAGATGCAGATCTCGCCGCGCTGACCGATGGGCAGCTCGGTCTCGGTGCCCGGCTCGAAGATGGAGACCACCGTGTTGACCATGGGGATGCCCACGCTGCCGGGCTTTGTCACGTTGCCGGCGGCGATGGTGGCAGCCGAGGATACCTCGGTCATGCCGTAGCCCTTTGCCAGCGGGAACTCCACCCCGTGGGCTTTGAGGAACCGGTTCACCGTCTGTTCCGCGCCCAGCGAGAGGGAATCGCCTCCGGCGGCGTAGTTGCGGATGAAGGAGAGGTCTTTGTTTTTCAGCAGCGGGTCGGCGGCAAGCTGCTGGTAGTGGGTGGGCACGCCGAACATGTGCGCGGGCTTGTACTTCCACACCAGTGCGCCCAGCTTTTCCGGGTCCAGATTGGGGATGATGATGATATGCAGCCCCATGACCAGCGGCATGTGGATGCCGCAGCTGTAACCGTAGGCGATGAAGGGGGGCATGACGTTCAGCAGCTTCTGTCCGCGGCGGAACAGACGGCTCTGGGCGGCAAACTCCTGTGCAAGGGCGTTGAAGCAGTAGTCGGTCAGCATAACGCCCTTGGGCGAGCCGGTGGTGCCGCCGGTGTGCACCACCACGCAGGTGTGCTGGGGGTCGTAGGGAGCGGCGGCGGGGCTGTGCCCTTTGCCGGCGGCGATAAAGTCCTTCCAGCGCAGCACGTTGGAGGCGTAGCGGTTTTTATCCGGCTCTGTCAGCTTGTAGCCCACGGCTTTGGCCAGCGGCAGACTGTCGGCGGGGCTGAGCACCACCACCCGCTCCACGCTGGTGCGCTTTGCGGCCTGATGGCAGCGGGGGTACACCACGTTCAGGCAGATCAGCAGGCGGGACTCCACCTCCTCGATGTACTCCCGGATGCCCTCGGCGCTGTACCGGGGGTCTACCAGATTCAGGGTAGCGCCCAGCAGGTCGGCGGCGTAGAAGGCGTAGACCACCTCCGGGGTCATCACGCTGACCACCGTGATGATATCGCCCTTTTTCACCCCCAGCGCCTGCAGGGCGGCGGCGGTCTTTTTTATCTGCACGATCAGGTCGGCGTAGCTGAACTTGCGGCCGTAGTATTCCAGCGCGGTATCGCCCAAGTGCCGCTCGTTGTTGCGGCAGACCAGCGCAAAGGCCGAGCACTCCGGCACGGATTGGTGGATGTACTTTTCGTCATAATATTTCAGCCATGGCTTTGCCTTGGAGGCGTAGACCGGCTCCTTGCCATCTTCCATCATAGGATCAGACCTTTCTTTATCATCATTCGGAGACCGGCTCTCCGAGAGCAGGTGCAGTTACATTGGCAGGGGCAGCGCTCTGCCCGGCGGGGATGGTCTCCGGCAGGGCGGCAGCGGTCTCCACAGGCTGGGCTGCGGCAGTCTCCGCAGTTTGGGCGGTGGCTTCCGCAGCGGTTCCGGCAGCGTTTTCCGCTGCCTTGGCGGCCTCCTCGGCGGCCTTGGCGGCGCGCTCGGCCTTCAGCTGCTCGGCGCGCTGACGCGCTTCCTCCTGCCGTTTCAGGGTGCGCGCCTTGATGCGGCACACCGAGCACAGACCCTCGGCGCTGTCCGGGGCAATGGGCTTGCCGCACTGCTTGCACAGGGTCTTGGTACACTTGTGCAGCACCACAGGGCCAAGGGTGGTCAGCTGGTACAGCTTCATGCCGTCAAAGCCTTTGTTGGAGCACACGTTCATGCACACGCCGCACTCGCTGCACTTCCACGGGGTAAGCACCATGCGGGTCTGGCCGTTGGGCATCTCCTCAAACTTCAAAGCGTTGGCGCGGCAGGCTTTCTCGCACCGGCCGCAGCCAAAGCAGTTGTCAGTGAACTTGGGCATATAGTAGCCGTACTGCAGGGGCGTTTCCATGGCGGCTTTCAGCTGCTTTGTGCGCTGGTGCAGCAGCAGGCGGAAGTCCACCTCGCTGTCCTCCTCGCTGCGCAGACCGGGCAGCATCTGCAGCAGCTTTTTGGTGCCGCTCTTGGAGCCGTGGCTCACCTGTTCCAGCATCTCGCGGCGGGTCAGCTCCTGCACATGGTAGGGGTACTCCTTTTCCTCATACGCCAGCGAGAACCGCGCTTCAAACATCGGCTGACCGAAAAAGTCCACAAGTCTTGTCAGCTCCTTGCGCAGCTGCTCGGCGCACAGGTCGTTTTCGCACTGCCCGCAGGGGGTCAGGTCCAGCACGATCTTTTTGTTCAGCGCCAGATATGCCAGCGCCTCCCACGAGAGGGCACAGATGCAGCTGCGCACCACGGTGTTCTTGCGGCTGGACTTCTCCCAGCCGATCCAGATGGTATCGTTGTCGGTGTCCGCAGCGGCGGTATCCCGCTGCACCTGCTCGGGCGAGGGGGCAATGCAGCCGCTGCGGCAGGCGGAAACGCACAGTCCGCAGTCGGTGCAGGGGTCCCAGTCCTTGACGAGGTTCGGGCGGGTAAAGATCTCCTCGCCGTAGGGGCAGATGTCCTTGCAGGTCGTGCAGGGCTTGCGGTGGGGGTGCAGGTTCCAGCACTGGCGGCGGTTGATCTCGGGATGGCTGGTCTTCATCAGGGCATCCATTGCAGTTCTGGTAAAAAAGCCCATGGTCTTACTCCTTTTCCACAACAGAGGTAAGGGCGGCGTGGTCGAGCAGGAAACGCTGCACCTTCTGGTTGGTCACGGCGGCGGCGATGGCGTCCCGGCTGAGCACCTTGCGGATCTCCTCCTCCGGGGTGTCGTGCAGCTTGGAAAGACGGGCGATCTCGGCGTCCACCTCCTGCTGGGTCACGGTGATCTTTTCGGCTTCGGCGATGGCGCGCACTGCCAGCATTGCCCGCAGCTGGCGCTCGGCTTCCCTGCGGTAGCCCTCCCGCACCTGCTCCGGGGTCAGCCCGGCGCTCTTGCAGTAGAGCTCCATGGTCATCTGGCTCTTGCGCAGCCGCTGGCGCAGCTGGTTCATCTGGTATTCGGCGTTCTGCGCCAGCAGCTCTGCGGGCAGCTCCACGGTCAGGTTCGCGCCTGCCATATCCAGCAGCGCCGCCCCGGCAATGCGGTCGGCGTTGGCTTCGTGGGAAAGGCGCTTTTTCTCCCGCAGGCTCTCCCGCAGGGCCTCAAGGTCTGCAAAGCCCAGCGATTTTGCAAGGGCATCGTCCACCGGGGGCACCTGCTTGCGCTCCACTGTGTGCAGGCAGATCTCAAACTGCGCGGTCTTGCCGGAAAGCTCCGGCACCCGGAAGTCGGCAGGATAGGTAAAATCGAACCGGAAGGTCTCGCCCGCGCAGTGACCGTACACCGCTTCTTCGGCGGCGGGCATCAGCTGCCCGGTGCCCAGCACTACGGTCACCTTTTCCATCCGGCTGTCCGGGATGGGCGCACCCGCGAGAAAGCCCTCGAAATCCAGCGTGACGCGCATCCCGCGGGCGGCGGGCGCACTGACCGGCACAAAGGGCGCGTGGACCCGCGCCAGATTGCCGATATCCGCTTCCACGGCCTTTTCCGATACCGGGCGCACCCGGCGGGTGAAGGCAAGCCCCTTGTACTGCCCCAAGGCGGCAGCGGGCATGGTGTTTGCAGTTTGTTCCATAGTCGAACACTCCTTTTTATAAAAGCGGCGTTACAGCCCGCGGGCGGCCAGCCAGCTTTCTGCGATCTCGGAGAACATCTCCGGGTACTGGGCGTCCTCTTTCTTGAAGGCGCTCAGGTAGTACTCCACCTCGGCGCGGGTGGGGGCCACGGTGCGCCGCCAAATGGTAAAGGTGGTGCCGTTGCCCATATCAAAGGTGGCTTCCTGCGCAAAGTACTCGTCCCGCACCGCAAGGAACCTCTCGTTCAGCTTGTGGGACATCTCGCCGTTGCCCACAAAGGTCTGGGGGAAGGGGTCGGCGGTGAGGACATATTTGGCCTCGAAGAACTGCATAGGGAAGTTGTGGGTGCCCGGCACCGAGAAGCCGAAGGCCAGCTTGTCGTTGATGGGGGTTGCGGGCAGCTGGCAGTTCTTGAAGTGATCCGGGCAGTACAGCATATCGTGGGGGATCATGTAGCTGATCTCGCCCTCGGCGCAGTGGGTGTCGATCCAGTTGGCAATGGCCTTGATCTGCGGCAGATCCTTGCGGTCATAGATCAGCTTGTCCAGCCGGACGAACTCCTCGGTGACTGCCAGCGGGAAGTGATCCACCAGAAAGCCCGGCAGGGCAATGGTGGTCAGGGGAGAGCAGCGCACCGAGGTGGCAAACACGAGGGTGAACACCCAGAACACGACCTTTGCCGTCCGGAAGCGGTTGATGCCCTCGGCCAGCGCCGCTGCGCCCAGCAAAAACAGGAGAAACCACCCCGGGAGGAACAGCAGCATCTGGTGGGAGCCGGTGTTCTGGATGCGGGTGAACAGCAGCATGCTCAGCAGGATCTCCAGCCCGGCAAGGCAGGGCAGGGCTGGCATCTTGCGGCGCTTCAGGCAGAACCACAGCCCCATGCCCACGAGCACAAGGTTCATCAGACCCATGCGCCAGAACTGCAGGCTGATCTCGGCCACAAAGCCGCCGCCGTTATAGTAGGAATAGCGCTCGGCGTAGCTGTAAGCGAGGATGCGGCTGACCATCGGCCACAGCAGGATCAGCATGGCCACCATGCTCATCAGGCCGAACAGCACGAGGTTGCGCACCTGCAAAAGCGCCTGCTTTTTCTGCCCGGCGCGGGCAATGCGCGCGCTGCTTACCAGCACCAGCACCGCGTAGGCAAAGTAGTAGCCCACCACAAAATATAAGTACCACCGGCGGGAAAGGATGATGGCTGCCGTGGCGGCAAACAAAAGGCAAAAGCGCACCGGCTCCAGCTTTTCAAACCGGAAGTCCAGCGTGAGCAGCAGAATGCTGAAGCCGAAGATGAGGCCGAACCAGTCCGGCTGGCTGAGCATGGCGCTCATGCGCAGCCACGGGTAGGTGACCATCCAGGTCATGCCGATGAGGAAGTACCAGAAGCGGTTTTTCACCCGCAGCATCTGCCCCACCTTGATGGTAAGCCCTGCCAGCAGCACCAGCAGCATGGGCAGGATGCTGAACACCTGACAGAAGGCAAAGCTGTCGCCGGTGCGGTCGCTCAGGCAGAAGGGAAACTCCAGAAACAGGGTGATGAAGTTGGTGTAGTCCTCGGCAAAGGAGCCGAAGATGTACTGGAAGCCCGCCGCCGGGCCTTGCAGAAAGGCAGCCTCGGCCCAGTACTGTTTGTTGATATAGTTGACGTAATCCCAGATATACACAAAGCTGCGGCGGCCAAGCGCCCAGAAAAAGTAGACCAGCGCCGCCGCCCACAGGCCGACGAGCACCGCCTTGTGGAAGAGGTCAAATTTGATTCCCGCCACCCGCAGCACCAGCAGCACACAGGCAAACAGGGCAAGGTTGCACCACAGGCTCACCAGCGGAAAAAAGAATTTGCTGCCGGGCGCAGCCAGCGCAAAAACGGCCAGCAGCACCGCTGCTGCCGCCAGCACCAGCGCAGTTTTCGCCGCAGCGGAAACGCGGGGCTTCGTAATGGGTTCGGACATGGAATAGGACCCTCCTTGCAAAATTTCACACCTTACAGTATAACAACTCCCCGGGGCACTGTCCAGCACCCCGGCGGCGAAAAATGCAGAATGTCCCGCCGCTTTCAAAGCAGACGGGACATTTTTGCGTAAATATTACTTATCGGAAACTTCCGCAGCGGCCTTAGCAGCCTTTGCCGCCTTGCGCTTTTGCGCCAGCGCCTTGTTGGCGCTCAGGCGGGCGGCGTCCGGGTTCGGGGCTTCCGGGGACAGCCGCAGCAGATAGCTGCCCATGGCGGGCAGGTCCAGCGTCAGGGTGTAGTCCCGGCCGAACACACCGCCGTCGGTGGTGTGGAAGCTCTGCTTGCGGTGCGCCTTGTGCACGCCGCCCCAAGTGCCGGCCTCGGTGTCCAGCACCAGCTCTGCGCTGCAGGGGAACTTGAGGTACAGGGGGAACTTTTTGTGGGCGTGGTCCTGCGTGTTCATCACGCAGAGCAGGTTCTGCCCGCGCCCTTTGCGCAGCCATGCGTACACACCCTCGGCGCAGCTTTCGTTTGCCACCCACTCAAAGCAGTCCGGGTTGTACTCGCCGTCATACAAAGCAGGCTCGGAGGCGTAGGTGCGGCTCAGAGCGGCAAAGTACTTCTGGAAGGCATCGTGGAAGGGGTATTCCAGCAGATTCCAGTCCAGCTCCCGCTTTTCGTCCCACTCCCGGAAGTGTGCCAGCTCGTTGCCCATAAAGTTCAGCTTTTTGCCGGGATGGGTGTACATATAAAAATACAGGGTGCGCAGCTGGGCGCATTTTTCCGCGTAGCTGCCCCACAGCTTGTCAATGATGGTCTTTTTGCCGTGCACCACCTCATCGTGGCTCAGCGCCAGCAGATACAGCTCGTTGTAGAAGTAGTGCATACTGAACAAAAGCTTGCCGTAGCAGCCCGGGCGCTCGCCGAAGGGGGTGGCAAAGTAGTCCAGCGTGTCGTGCATCCAGCCCATGTCCCACTTGTAGTCAAAGCCCACGCCCTCGTAGCGGGTGGGGGCGGTCACCTTGAGGAAGTTGGTGGAGTCCTCCGCCATGTAGATGCCGGTGGGCCAGCGCTCGTTCAGGCCGTGGTTCAAACTGCGCAAAAAGTTCACCGCGCCCTGATTCACGCCGCGGTTGGGGTCGCCCTGCCAGTACAGCGCCCGGGAGATGGCGTCCATGCGGATGCCGTCGCAGTGGTACACGTCCATCCACAGCCCGGCGGCGCTGCTCAAAAAGCTGCACACCTCCCGGCGGTAGTAGTTGAAGTTGCAGGTGCCCCACTCGCTCTGTCCCACGTCGCTGTCGTACTCGTACAGGTAGGTGCCGTCAAACTTTGCCAGTGCGTCGGCGTTGGCGGCAAAGTGCACCGGCACAAAGTCCATGATGACGCCGATGCCCATGCGGTGGCAGGCGTTGACAAAGCCCGCAAACTGGGCGGGGGTGCCGTAGCGGCTGGTCACCGAGAAGTAGCCGGTGGTCTGGTAGCCCCAGCTGCCGTCAAAGGGGTGCTCGGCCAGCGGCAGCAGCTCCACATGGGTAAAGTGGTGCTCCAGCAGCCACGGGATCAGCTCCCGCGCCAGCTCCTCGTAGTTGTACCACCCGTCCGAGCCGTCCGGCCGGGTTGCGCCGGGCTTGTGCTTCCAACTGCCGGCGTGCAGCTCGTAGATGTTCAGTGGGCGGTTGCGGCATTTGTCCCGCCGCTCCATCCACGCGGTGTCGTCAAAGGTGAAATCCAGCTTTGTCAGTTTGCTGGCGGTGCCGGGGCGCAGCTCGGTGGCAAAGGCGTAGGGGTCGCTGCGCATCACGGTGCTGCCGTCCGCGCCATGCACGCGGTATTTGTACAACTCGCCCTCCGCAAGGCCGGGGATAAAGGCGCTCCACACGCCGGTATCGGCTTTTTCCATGGGCACGCCGCGCTCCCAGCCGTCAAAGCCGCCGCACACCTCCACGGCGGTGGCACCGGGTGCCCACACGGCAAAACGCCAGCCCTCGGCGCCGTTTGGGTCGGTGCAGGGGTGCGCACCCAGAATGCGGTAGGCATCGAAGCAGTCGCCACTGAAAAACGTGCGGGGGATCACAGGGTAATTCATGCAAAGATCTCCTTACTTCTCTATGTTGACCGGCGGTGTGCGCCGGTTGATACAAGGCTGTTTGGGTAAACTATCCAAGAAAAACGCTTTTTTACCGGCACAGTGGCCGATAATCTTAGCGAATCTTGACAAAAATCGGCAAAAATACACATATTTGCCAGAGGGTGTGGTATACTGTTGCTACCGCCTTGCGGGCGGTGCAACTTTTTAGAGCAACAGAATGGGAGCGAATGATCATGGCTTGGTATGACGAAGCAGTATTTTATCACATCTATCCGCTGGGGCTGTGCGGCTGTGCGCACGAAAACGACGGCCAGCCCACCCCGGGCGCTTTTGCAAAGCTGGAAGCATGGGCAGCCCACGCGGCAAAGCTGGGCTGCACGGCCATCTACATCGGCCCGCTGTTCGAGAGCGGCTCCCACGGCTACGATACCAT